>Ga0208570_1000170_pt1 | contig 31679 bp, 23 predicted proteins | sample DeeseametaMP1202_FD_184192 | JGI IMG/M metagenome (GOLD analysis project Ga0208570, IMG submission 184192) | Marine microbial communities from the Deep Indian Ocean - MP1202 (SPAdes) | ecosystem: Environmental > Aquatic > Marine > Oceanic | place: South Indian Ocean | collected 2011-03-08
TTGCGTCCCATTTCTTCACAATGGAATACAATCACCGGTGGTTCTACATTACCTTGTTTCTCTTTTGATGATTCCAGCAGAGCCGCCATTCGAGCATAGATTTCCTGGGGAGACGGTTCTGTAAACTGCAATGCGGATGTAGGACAGGCTGAAACACAAGCACCGCAACCTTCACAGGTCAAGTGATCTACTTGAATGCGCAGTCTATTTTCAGTCTGTCTTGAAATAGCATCATAAGGACAATAGCTTATACAGCGCCCACAAGTTTCCATACCTTTGTCTCCACCTGCGCAAATATCCTGGTCGTAAGTCAAATGTACCGGTTTGTGGAAGTGTCCGACTAAATCCCGAACCTGCCTTACCGTTTCCTCCAGAATTTCACTTTCGGTACTGGACAGTAAATGAACCCCTGTCCTCCTTTTGATACCCGGTGGATGAGTTTTTGTCAAAACAATCAGTTGGTCTGCCTTCAAGTCAAAACGTTTTTGTGAGCCTCCGTTCAAGATTTGATCTGGTTCAAGGGTAATTTTAAGATTCCCCAAACGTCCTTCCACAGCAATAAGAGAAGTCCGCTGTTCCAGGAGTGGTGAGCCATCTTCCAAACCCTCAATATCCGAAGAAATGCAGAGTGTTACAGCTGCAGAGTCTCCATCCATCAATTCATCCAACATACTGGCCAGTTTTAAACCCTCAGAAAATTCTGTAAAAATTACCACCCGATTACCAACTTGTAGAGGATTTACAGGAACAGGGTTCTTTGCCTTGATATTGGACACTCTAATTTCGGCCTCGATCATTTTTGATGCCTTGGTGTGAGCCTGTTCTAAGTTTGAATGGGGAGCAAAACATTTTCCTTTTAAATCAAGAAAATGAAGAGTCTTACCCTGGAGGGCTTCCTCAAAAATTAAAGGTTTGGCACAACAACCGACAACCACATGTTCCAATTCCAATTGATCCGCCTTACTTGCGAAGTCCTCGATATCCTTCTCAGGGTTGGTTGCAACCACAACCAGGGACGCAGGATTCCCTATTTTTTGCAAATCCATATTCAATGTGGAGCGGCAATCACAGAGAAACACACCCCATCGCTTTGCCAGCATCAGGAACTCTCCTTTCGATAAAAAAATAGTATTTGTTTTTTTCGATGATCCATAGATACCTTCTCAAGTCTGCACAATCTGTTTAATTGAAACTTCTCACTTATCTGCAATCCACTGATGGGGACCTAAAATTTGTTTTTCGGAAACGGTCACTGTGTCACCACGTGTTCTCTCTGCCCTAATGAAAAAAATAGCTCCTCATATTTTCTTGCAGTTATTTTTTACAATAAATTCATCGTTTAGAACAATCTTAATGCATGTAGTATATATCCATTATTATTGCACTAAAAGTTTTTTCAACAATTATTTTTATATCAATAGTTTAACAGATAGTTTTAAGTGGCCAAAATATAATTAAAATATCTTAGGCCCCAAGATAAATAAACATTCGGGGAACAAAAAACGACAAGCTTCTATTGACTCTGGGTTGCTCAATCAGAAAGGTAAACTGCAATCACATTTGCATTCCAGCGAGACATTACCAAGGCGAGAGCTAAAGAGTCGCTAAGACACGGCAGGACGAAACTGCTTATGTCACGAACATTTCAGTCCTTAGGAGAGTGGCTGAGAGTGTTACAAAACGAGTCCAAAATGGGGAAATCTTTCTTGCACTCAAGAAGAAACAGGTCCTTATGGAAGGACACCGGATTTCACCAAACTATTAAAATGAGCCAATAATTTGCAACTGGCATTACCAAAGATGGAAATTTCCTGTTCCGTCTCCTCTGTAAAAGATCAACGAATTGGAACTGGCAGAAACCAAAGCCAAGTCAATCAACCCATCCTCATCGAAATCGCCATTCGCTAACGCGATCCCATCGTGCCCGGTAGGGATGGAAGGCCCTTTTTTGAATGTTCCATTTCCCTCCCCTAGAAAAATGACGATTTCGGCAGAGGTTCGGTTGGAAACTGCCAGATCCAATTTTCCATCCTGATTGAAGTCCCCGCTGGTCAAGCCATGCGGGTTGACTCCCGCCGAATATCTTGCCAGCGTTTTCAGGTCCCCCCGTCCATTTCCCAAAAGCACCTCTACCGATTCCTCACCTGCGACCGCGACAGCCGCATCCACATGTCCATCACCGTTCCAGTCTCCGTATGCTCGGTAGTGGGGGAAACGGCCGACTTTGACCACATTTGCCTCCTCAAATGTCCCTTTACCGTTGGCAATCATGATCGATAAAGTATGGGAGCCCAGACTTCCCACCACCAAGTCCGGAATCTCATCCTGATTGAGGTCGACCACATCCATGATGTGTGGACCACGCTCCACATCAATCGCATGGGTCCGTTTGGGTATACCAGTCGAATCATTGGTCAAGATCACCACTTTGGAGAGCTTAGCCTGAGTTACGGCCAAATCCGGAAGGCCATCCTGGTTAAAATCACCTGCAACCACACAGGGAGTCCCATGAATTTCCTCAATGTCCTTGCGATCATGAAAGTCTCCTTTACCGTCTCCATAATACAAACTCAAGCTGCCCGCCCCAGTATTGGTCGTGATCAAATCAAGGTGGCCATCTTGGTTCAAATCGGCTGTAGTGACCCAGGTCGGTCCTTGCCCCACAGGATAGTGATGATTGGAAAGGATTCCTCCTTTTCCATCACCAAGGAGAACGGCTAATTTTCGCGCAGCGGATGCCGGGATCGCAAAATCTGAGTGGCCGTCGCTATTAAAGTCTCCAAGAGTGATCGCATGGGGGAAAGAACCAGTATGATGTTGACCCGCATTTTGTCCCAATGAGTGCTGTTGGGCAAGCAGAGGAATGTCTCCCTTCAGCTTCGGATAAAAAGGCCGGTGGGTTCGGGGATTTCTTCTATACAAGAAAGCTGCGGGGCGAATGAGAGCTGCAGCAATTATCGAGGGGGATTGAAACTGAACTAGAAACCGGCTCATTCGGGGAGCCCACACCAGATTCTCGGATTGGGGAGGCGCTGACTTTTCGAAAAATGACCCATCCGCTGGAGGTTTCGGCTTTAATACTCGTAGATAGGCGACCAGATTCAGAACCTCTCGATCTGTCAAATTAAAGCCGAGGGCAGGCATAAAATCGGTCAAACCGACAGCGCTCCCTCCAAGCTTAATCACTGTAACCAAATACTCGTCAGACCGTTCAGGGAGCACTTTCAGCAAATTAGGGACCGGAAAAGGAGGCTTGGACCACTTCTTTTCCCAATCCCATCCTTCTCCTGCTGGACCATGGCAAAGTACACATTGTTCCGTGTAAATTTTTTCGCCAATCTTTATATCTTCCTGAGATTCAGCCGCCATGGAGGCAGGGAGGAAAACGAGGACCAATAGAAAATGGAGATATCTCTTTAAGGTCTTAATCATCACTTAGCAAATGGTGCCGTCCGGAAAACATTCCCATGGAGAGCATCAATGCTATCCACTGAGAGGAAGTTGAAAAAGTGCCGGTGGAAAAACCAGCGGAGCCTTTAAATCGCCTCCCCAAACAATCACAAACCGTAAGATGATCCCCCCAGCCAGAATCGAAGCGAATTTGACACCTGCGACCCAGTTTACATAAGGCCTGATGATTTTATCAAAGATCATTTCAATAAAAGTAAGAATCAGAGGAAATGTCAAACCCATCCCAACGATACCCCACCAAAACCAGGGTGCCAAAACTCCCTGTGTAACATACTCATATGCCAAAGCACCGCCATTGGGGTTAATGAATTTTCCGGTTTCATCTAATTTTTCTGGATTCAATGCCAGATGATTCATAAACAAATACAGTTCTAACCCCTCCACTACAATCAGAGCTAAAATAGCGTAACCAACAATCTGCAGTATTCTGGACATGTCATCCAGTTCAGTCTTCACAAAAGTATGAAACAACAAGAATGCTAGACCTGCCGCTGCTAAACCAGTCAAGATACCTGAATTGAGGAATAAATATGGCAAATACTGTTGTGACCATAATGGAACAAACTTGGCTCCGCTCAAGAGTAACCCTGTGTATAAGGACACGAAGCCCAGCAGGGGTATTCCGACAACTCCCAAAAGGCGCCGGATAGTTTGATTAACCTTGTAATACCAGAGTAACGCGTAAGCAATTATCATTGGGAACGCCATACCCACGCTATAACCTCCTATCACCATCCACGAATTAAAGTTAGAGAAATAAAGCGGAAAGAACATTCCCCGTTCAGGTTTTCCAAGGTGAAAGGTGATAAACAGGCCTGCCAATACGAGTGCGAGTGGGACCATAAAAGCAACAACTTTTGACAATTTTTCAAAGCTTTTGTGTTTTATCCCAACTAAATCTGCCACCACTGCCACAATAAATAACCCGCCCGTGAGCCCACCGAAAAATAAATACATGGGGGTAAAAATATCATTCCCCCATTTTGAGTTCATCAAGATGATTGGTTCCATTGTATTCCTACTATTACAAGTCCATTTGAATAAATTAGGGTGTCGTAAAAAGACTGAATGCAGTCAGGTGGGGGTAAGGCGAGTAGCCGTCATATGTTGTCCGGAAAAGCAATCCGGAGGAAGAGAGATGCCTCAAAAACCAAAACACCAAACCATAACCTTCCCTATTTTTCACCGGAGACCGTAATCTCCGGTGAAATTTTACGGACCTACTCTGAGCTTGTCCATTTAATTATTGTAAGCTTTGCTCCAGCCCCAAGCTCCACTTGACGAACCACGAGCTGCAGCACGACTACGAACCACGTTGGCCACTTCTTCGGCATCACCTGCCACCAAAGCTTTGGTGGAACATATCGAAGCGCAGATGGGAAGTTTGCCTTCCGCAATACGGTTTGATCCGTAAAGTTCCTGTTCCCGGGTTGAGAACGCTTCCTCAGGACCGCCCGCACAATAGGTGCACTTGTCCATCACACCACGCTTGCCAAAGGGAGAACCTTTGGGGAACTGCGGTGCCCCAAAAGGACAGGCGTAAAGGCAATAGCCGCACCCGATGCAGGTTTCCTTGTTGACGTGAACAATACCATCCGCCCTGTTAAACAAGGCGTCAACAGGACAAACAGAAACACATGGTGCATTAGAGCAATGCATGCAGGGAACTGCTACATTTGTTTCACCTGCCTGTCCTTCGTTCACGGTAACCACCCGTATGCGTGCTATTCCTGGTGGAACTTCGTTCTCGTTCTTACACGCTACTTCACAACCGCCACACTCAATGCAACGTCTGACGTCGACATAGAACTTCATTCTGGCCGGCGAATGTTTCCCTTCCGGTCCAGAAACCACACGGGTAGGGACGGTAATATTTGTTGTTGCCATATTCCTTCTCCGAAATCAGGCCTTTTTAATTCTGCAAAGACCGGTTTTGGTTTCCTGCATCTGAGTGATGCGGTCATAACCATAGTTGGTTATTGTATTTGCCGATTCCCCCATACCATATGGGAGATAACCTTCGGGATATTTATTTGACAAGTCTACTCCGGACATTACTCCCCCCCAATGGAATGGGACATAGACCATATCCGGACTCACCCGCCTGGTGACCTTAGCCTTAACTTTGATACGACTTGGTTTCCCGTCTGTATCCTCCGGGGATTCAATCCAGACCCAGTCGCCGTGTCTGATCCTGTTATCATTGGCCAGTCTTGGATGGATCTCAACATACATTTCAGGCTGCAACTCCACCAACCACCAGCAGTTTCGTTCGCTGTTTCCTCCTCCTTCAAATTCGACTTGTCTTCCGGTTGAGAGAATCAGTGGATATTTTTCAACCCAATCAGCTTTCTGCAGACTTTTGTAGAGAGTAGGTACGCGATAGTGATCCTTCACATCGTCATAGGTTATCCATTCAGTAATCAAATCAGGCCTCGGACTGTGAAGAGGTTCTCTGTGTTTTGGCACCGGATCATCTTTGAATGTCCAGACGTTGAAGCGTGCGCGACCATTACCGTAAGGGGCCAGCCCTTTAGCAATAGCCTCTTCAAACACTTTCCCAGTCAGATCTGTTTTCCAGTTCTTCATTTCCGCATAACCTTCATTGATTGAACTGTCTACCGGTGCTGAACCCTTACCTGCAAGCAAAGTATTGCCATCCGGAGCCTTGACTCCCCAGCGGGCACGGAAACCCAATCCTCCTTCTGCTACAGGAATGCTTGTTCGATAAAGAATGTGGGTGCCAGGGTGTTTATCCGTCCAGCAAGGCCATGGGAGTCCCCATTGCTCGCCATCAACCGGACCGCCTTCGGCAATTTTAGTTTTTAGGTCAAAGGCGTGTGCCCAATCCTGCTGCCGCTTCATTCTTTCCACGGTTTGACCTGTCATCCCAATGGTGCGCATACCAAGGTTCCATTCGCGAGTGATATCCTCGGGCAATTGCTTCCAGGGGCCGTTTTTGCTTTTCTTGAACTTGTCGCCAAAACCCAGCCGTTCGGCCAGGTCAATGACAATATCAAGATCTTTACGTGATTCCCAAACTGGCTTGACAACCTGGTTACGCCACTGGATGTCCCTGTTGGAGTTAGTCACAGACCCAGACTGCTCATAAACCGTTGCAGCCGGAAGAATATAAACACCGTCCTTGCGGTCTGGCAGGATGGAGGTGGTGGTAACGAACGGGTCAATATCCACCAGTAATTCCACTTTGTCCAGAGCGGTTTTGATACGGTCCAATTGTGACTGACTGTTAGTGGAGTGTCCCCAATAGAAAGCCGCATGTACATTTTCATCCTGTCCAAGCTCCTTTGGATCCATCAGCACTCCTTCGTACCAACGAGCTACTGTGAAACCTACCTTGTGCTGAATTTTTTCATTGGCAAAGCGGCCGTTGATCCAATTGTTGTCGACTCCCCATACATTGGACCAATGTTTGTAGGCACCCTTGGACAACCCATAATATCCTGGTAGCGTATTGGACAGTACACCAAGATCTGTGGCCCCCTGAACATTGTCATGTCCACGAAACACGTTTGTACCCCCACCTGGCTTGCCCATGTTGCCCAGTACCAACTGCAGCACACAATATGAACGCGTGACTGAAGTACCATTGGTGTGCTGAGTTCCACCCATAGCCCAGATCAGCGTGCCGGGTCTGTTTTCAGCGATCAACCGCGCTGTGTGTTCCAAATCGGCGACCGATACTCCGGTGATGTCGGACACCGTTTCAGGATCGTAGCGTTTCAGTTCCTCTTTCAGGTTGCTGAAACCATAAGTCCGATCCTGGAGCATCCGTTTGTCCTCCCAACCATTCTTCAAGATTATGTTCACCAGACCATAGATAAAAGCCACGTCTGTTCCTGAGCGATGTCGTACATACTTGTTAGCGAAGGCAGCCGTCTGCGAAAACCGAGGATCCACAACAATGATTTGTGCGCGATTTTCTTCCTTAGCAGTGAGTATGTGCTGCATTGCAATGGGGTGCGAGGTGCAGACATTCTCCCCTATAATGAGAACGCTCTTGCTGTTGCGGATGTCGTTCATGGAGTTGGTCATCGCACCATAGCCCCACACATTGGCCAGTCCAGCTACTGTGGTGGAATGGCATATCCGGGCCTGATGGTCGATGTTGTTGGAACCCCAGAAGGCTGCGAACTTGCGCAGCGCATACGAAGTTTCGTTATTGTGGTGGGCCGAACCAAGGATCATCAGGGAATCCGGTCCGTGCTTTTTGCGAATCTCCTGCAACTTGGTTGTGATCTCACTCATCGCCGTGTCCCAACTTATTCGTTTCCATTTCCCATCTTCGAGTTTCATTGGTGACTTGAGCCGCTTATCGCTGATTACATGTTCCCGGGCTGCTGCACCTTTCGAACACAGGCTACCCTGGTTGATTGGATGTTCGAACCATGGTTCGATGCTGACCCAAGTATCGTTCTCAACCTCAGCGATGAAACCGCAACCGACAGCACAGTTACCGCAAATAGTCTTGATCTGTGTCAGCTTCCGTGGATTCTCCGCTCCCGTTGCTGCTTTTGCCTCTCTTACCAATGAGGGACCCATCGCCATCAATCCAACTCCCATTCCGGCGGCGGTGACAAAACCGCGGCGACTCACACTGGGATTGAGACTGTCCATAAAAGCGGGATTCAGGTCCTGCCCGTCATTTTGTATTACTCTGTTAAGTTTCATACTCCTCCTGGCTTAGTTGTATAGAGTTTTGTAATAGCGCTCAGTTTCCTCAGTCCGTTGGTACAAAATCGGACCTGTAGAAGCATCTGAGTCTATCACTCCATCTTTATTTGTCTCGTATGTACGTGCGGCCAACACAGTCGCCGTAGTGGCGCCCATCGCTGTAAGCACACCGAGAAGAAACCCTCTTCTACCCGCACTCTTTTCATTGTCCATATCTTAATCTCCTAACTGATTCAGAAAGTATTCTAAATTAAATTGCCAGAACGGCCCTGCAAATCAACCACCCCAACACGGAGCAGCAGACGTTTAGTCAAAGTCTAGCCTGTGTTCCATTGTAACGTAACAGCGGATAATCCATGCTAATGAGACTGATCTATCAGCTGACGCAAGCAATGGAATCGCAAATGATGCTTCCATCTTTCTCTGTCGAGGCCACTTCAATCTCAACTTCAAATCCTTCTTCAAGGTCTTCCAAGTTTCCGCCCATTAGGCCTACCGTTTCAGGTTCGATCACCTCCACGTTGGTTCTCAACGCAAATTGGACAGTAACTTCATTGCCATTTCCCTCAACAATTAATGCTGAACGGTTAGCTAGATCAAGTTGCTTTATTCTTCCTTCAATCATGGTTTTTGCTCCTATAATAAAATTTAATGACCAAACCTTCTACTCTGGAAAGTAAGATATTCATTCCCCAAATTAATGTCAAGAAAAAAATGAGTTTTTTTTCGACATAAAGAGAAAACAGGTTAATTTGAATTTAAAAACCACATCTTCCACTTCCTGAGAGTTAACGTACAACTACACGGGAAGCATGTCAAGGAAAAAATGAGTTTTTTTCGACATAAAGAAAAAACACTGAGAATAGATTAAAACCGGCCACAAAAAAAGGCTACTGACAGTAATTCAAAGACAAAAATTTATTGTATAAAAACCAATATATGGGGTTGCTTAACTTGCCACTCACAAAACGAACAAGATCATTTTTTCAATACGTCTCAAACAGGAAAAAATGTCCGATGAAATGAAACCAAGTTCAAGCTGCGTTTTGATGTCGGCGGGAGACGAGGACGAGCAGCAGGAGAATACAAAAGAAAAAGCCGCTTAAAGTAAGAAGTTGAGGCCATGAATCCCAGATATTCTGCTGTTTGAGTAAGACGTTTCTCATAGCGGTGTTTGCGTGTGTCAAAGGCAAAGCAAGGGAAATCCACTGGAAAATTTTGGGGAAACCATCGATGCTCCAAATCATGTCACTTAAAAAAATCTGCGGCAAAATGACGAGCGGAATGAATTGCAGCGCCTGAAACTCGTTGGCCGCAAGGAATGAGGCAAGTAAGCCCAGTACAAGTGAAATCAGGAGCATCAGAAAGGTCAAAAAAGCTATTGCACCAATTTGAGTGAGAGTGATTTTGAAGCCAATCAGCGAGAGAATAAATGTCAAAATGATGGCGGCCTGACATCCGGAAAAAATAATAAAGCCTCCTACGTAACCCAGGACAATTTGAGTAAAGGAAACCGGAGCAATCAACAGTCGTTCCAGCGTTCCACGTACTCGTTCCCGCTGGAAAGTGATGGTCGAAATGAGAAATGTAAAGAAAAAGACAAAAAATGGCGGAAATACCGGCAGAAAAAAGTCAATCAAACGATAATCTTCTGAGCCGTAAAGGTAGTGTTCTTCCAAATCCAACGGCTTAATGTTGACCGAGTTGGCGCAAAACGCCGAGCATGAACTGTCAATTACCACCGGAAGAGAGGATGCTAAATCGTCCATAACAGAGGCGACTGATTCTACAACTGATGCCGTCAGAGTAGGACGTGAACCTTCCAGATAAAAATCAATCCTCCCCCGCTTTCCATCAAAGCGCTCTTCCAATAACTGTTCTCCTAAAAACAAAATACCCTCTGCCTGCCCGGTGCGTAACTGTCTCCAAATCATTTGTTCCAAACGTTCCGGATCAATCTCTTCATCCGGAATATCAAGTGAAACCAGTTCAATGTCCTCTTCTTCCAGAGTCAGCATCAAATCTGCTTCAAAGAGACGCATCACTCCCCTGGAAACAACTCCGAGCCTTGCTGTTTCGTCTTCCTGCAAAGCATAGTAAATCAGTGACATGACAATCAAAGGCACAAGAAAGAAAAAAGCTAAAGTTCGACGATCCCTCAATATTTCACGAATAATCCGCCAGGCTATCCATCGTGCAACCATTTCAATCCTCCAGCTTTGCTTGAGTAGCCTGAACGAAAGCTTGTTCCAAATTTTCCGAATTGTAACGTCGCATGAGTGTATCCGGCGTATCATGCTCCAGCAATAGTCCTTCCCGCAAAAAGGCGACTTTGTCACAGCGGCCGGCTTCGCTGATATGATGGGTTGTAATTAAAATGGATGCACCGCCCTGCGCCAATTGTTCAAACCATTCCCAAAAACGCAGGCGCAGTGACGGATCAACACCAGCAGTAGGTTCATCTAAAATTACCAGAGCCGGCTGATGAATGAGCGTTGTTGCCAGCATCAGCCTGCGAAGCATTCCACCGGAAAGATCGCCTGCTAATTTGTTCTGATGTGATTCAAGCTCTACCATTTCCAGAATTTCCAGTGAGCGGGTGCTAAGATTGTTTTCTGGAATTCCATACAAACGTCCGTAAAACAAAACATTTTCCCGTACAGACAATCCGGGATAAACAGCCAGCTGCTGAGGCATGTAACCCAATTTTTTCCGCACTTCCGAATCTCCGGGAGAGTTATTTTCAAAAATGGTGATTCGTCCGGAAGTAGGTTGAAGCAAACCCATAGCCATTCGAAGCAGAGTTGTTTTTCCGGAACCATTTGGACCAAGAAGTCCAAAAACAAGACCTTGCGGAATGCTCAGGTCCAGGCTGTCAACGACGGTTTGCGAACCAAAACGTTTTGTTACTTTTGAAAGGGTTAACATAATTGAGAGGAAAGAAAAAGAGAAAACGATCTATCTATATTTCCAGTTGACTGCTTACATCACTCGAAAGTCACGAGTTACATCAGAACTGTTATTTTTTCAAAACAAAAAAGGCATTCGGCCCCCTGCAGTATGCTGTCCGGCGCTGCAGATGATAAACAAAAACGACAGTTTTACCACCAATCATTTCTGCAAATTCAAAACGCCATGCTGCAGTTTTTTTTTGAAATTCGCGTTGAAGTACCTCAAACCGCTGCATTTCTTTACGCAAAACATAAGCAGCCGCTGGGTGCCATTCTGACTCTAAAGGACTACCGTAGATTCCTGTTACTTGAAAATCTGTCTCCTGATTAACGGCTTTTTCACATAGATTTTCCAGTTTTTTCTCAGGTTCCTCCGCACCGGCAAATGACAAATAACACAAGCATAAAACAACTAAAATCAAGCGCATCGTTCAATTCAACAAAATGGGACTAACTTTTACATTCCCATTTTCCAACTCAATCCGGTGAAACGAAGATTTCTGTTCAGAATGTAGTTTTGAAGAAGAAGCCGCGGAATTGAGCAGCAATAATTCCGGACCAGAATCTCTTGGTAGATGATGAATCCAATTTTTATGAATGTGCCCATGTAAATAAAGACGGATTTGCGGATGTCGCAAAATCCAGTTCCTCACCGGTACAAGATTATAAAGCTCGTGAAACCTGTCATAATTCCAGCCTTCAGGAAAGGTCAGCGGATAGTGATTGACAATTATGAACTGAGTTTGTTCCGGGCAGCTCTGCAGCAGATCCGCTGTAGCCTGTATAGTGCTGCGGCGCACTGTTCCTGAAGCAGACAACCAATCGTTTGGATGAGCGCTATCCCAGCCAATGATTACCCAGTCCGAGTTTAGTTTGCGCACATGAATTTCTTTATTTCCAAAAAATTCCCCAAAATATTGGCTGAATAAATCTGTCCCGGCTGCCTGACTGACATAACGATCATGGTTTCCTGGAATAACTGTCACACGCTCAGGATCTGTTAGTAAAGGTTCCAGAGTTTTTCTGGCCCTTGAGAATCCTTTTTCCAGCGCAAGTTGTGTCAGATCACCGCTTATTACTAAATGGTCCCAATTCATTTTTTGAATTTGTTCAACAAGTCGTTTTGCCCGCTGAAGTGGAAACTGCCTTTTTCGCCGAAAGAGTAAATTAGCTGCACCTAAAATTCTTTTTGATTTCCAATCTCGAAAATTTTGCGGATATGTATGGAAATGCAAATCGGAAATATGTATGATTGTTGTGTTCATTATTGTTTTGAATTTATTTCTACAAACTAAGTCAAAGACAGTAGCAGCAATTTGCCAGTTATTTTGCCGTTTACACTTTATTTTGTGTGGAAAGACATTTAGAGCAGAATGCCTATTTTTTACATTGTTCGCAAGCGTTCTTTTTTTGGGGAAAGAACACCGGCGATTCCTTTTTCAGCCCCAGACACAGGAGAATTAATGATCACAGTCATCATAGCTTCAGCATTTTTTGGACTTGGAGTAGCACTTTTTTATTACCTCAAAGTCTCCAGAATTCCACTCACACAGGGGATCGATAATCCGGAAGAAGCCTCAAAGCTTATTAAAATTCACGGTGCTATCGCTACAGGTGCCATGGCTTTTTTGAAAGCAGAGTACAAGTACATGGTTTACTTCATGGCAGGGTTTGCGATCGTCATTGCCCTGCTGATTGATGACCCCCATACTCCGGAAGTCAATGAAGGAATATATACCGCAATTTCATTTTTGCTGGGCTGCGTCATTTCGATTGTTTCAGGCTTTATCGGCATGCGGATTGCGACCATCGGGAATGCCCGTACCACCACGGCAGCAAAGAGTTCCATTGCAGAAGCTTTTAAAGTTGCGCTGAATTCCGGTGCAGTAATGGGCTTTGGTCTGGTCGGTCTGGGAGTACTTGGTCTGATCGTAATTTATCTGTTGCTTAAGTTCCTGTTGCCGGAGATTGAACCACACATTTTGATGGAAGTCCTGGCAGGTTTTGGTCTGGGCGGTTCTTCCATTGCACTTTTCGGACGTGTAAGCGGAGGTATCTTTACTAAAGCTGCAGACGTTGGTGCAGACCTTGTCGGCAAAGTTGAACAGGGTATTCCGGAAGATGATCCGCGGAATCCGGCAGTTATTGCAGATAACGTTGGAGACAATGTTGGTGATGTTGCCGGAATGGGTGCAGACTTGTTTGGTTCATTGGCAGAAAGCACCTGTGCAGCACTGGTGATTGGAGCCGTAGCATTTGCGACAAACCTGGAAGCACTGCTCTTTCCGATTCTCATTTCCGCTGTCGGTATTCCGGCCAGTTTATTGACTATGTTCAGCGCACGTGTCAGCGAAGAAAAAGACGTGGCTCCAGTTTTAAAAAGACTCTTGATCATTTCCACAGTTCTGAGTGCAATCGCCGTCTTTTTTGTCACGATGTGGGCACTCCCGGAATCTTTTGAAATCGGCGGTCAGCTTTACACCAACATGGGTATTTATTTCTGTTTCTTGAGCGGTTCAATCGCCGGTTTACTGGTGGGACTGCTGACTGAATACTACACCTCCCACGATTTTAAACCAGTACGTGAAGTTGCCAAAGCCTCTGAAACCGGAGCGGCAACAAACATTATTTTCGGACTGGCCCTTGGATATCACAGTGCTACCGGTTCCATTTTACTGTTAGCAGCAAGTATCTACGCATCATTCACACTAGGTGGAATGTACGGTGTTGCCGTTGCAGCGTTAGGCATGCTGAGTACTTTGGTCGTCGGATTGACTATCGATGCTTACGGACCTGTTGCTGATAATGCAGGAGGTATTGCCGAAATGACAGGCATGGGTGAAAGTGTCCGGGACAGAACGGATGTACTTGATGCTGCAGGTAATACAACTGCAGCAATTGGTAAAGGCTTTGCGATCGGCTCTGCGATTCTTACTTCACTGGCCTTGTTTTCCGCATTTTTGACACGGGCAGATCTCTTGGACCCATCGGCAAAAATCATGGATAGTATTAACCTGCTCGATCCACTCGTATTGACCGGCTTGTTTGTAGGAGCAATGCTGCCCTTCCTCTTTTCCGCAATGACCATGAAATCAGTCGGCAAGGCAGCTTTTGACATGATAGAAGAAGTTCGCCGCCAGTTTCGTACAATTCCTGGAATCATGGAAGGTACAGCAGAACCGGATTACGAAAAATGCGTTAGTATTTCTACAGAAGCTGCACTGCGTGAAATGATTCCTCCGGGAATATTGATCATGGGCACACCGCTTTTAGTGGGTTTCCTGTTTGGGATTCCCGCTGTTGCCGGAATTTTGGCAGGTTCTCTGGTTTCCGGAGGCGTTCTCGCTATTTCATCAGCGAATTCTGGAGGAGCCTGGGACAATGCCAAGAAATACATAGAAAAAGGTAACCTTGGTGGAAAAGGTACAGAGACTCACAAAGCCGCAGTGGTTGGAGATACAGTTGGTGACCCTTTAAAGGACACTTCCGGCCCTGCCCTTAACATCCTTATTAAACTTTCAGCTATTCTCAGCCTGGTTTTTGTTCCGTTTTTCATTCAGTACGGCGGTTTGTTAATTGGCTGATTACTTGTGGCGGATCTGAGGGTACGCCACTATAAAATTTCTATTTAAGATCCTCTTTTTGCATTTCTTCCAGAGTTTCCAGTGTCTAATTCCAAAATCTATTTGGATCATAATGCAACTTCACCATTATTGCCTGAGGTGGAAAATGTGATGAGCGAAGTTGCTCAGCAAGCATTTGCGAACCCTTCCAGTCCACATTGGGCTGGACGCAACGCAAGATTTTTGCTTGAAGAAGCAAGAGACAGCCTGGCAAATTCTTTGGGAGTAAAATCTCAGGAAATTCTTTTCACCAGCGGTGGAACTGAAAGTAACAATACTGTACTCCGGCAATTATTATTGATTTCCGGAGAACAGCATTTAATCTCCTCTGCCGTTGAACATCCTTCTGTACTTGAAACTTGTAGAATTCTCGCTGGTCAACCTAACATTCAATTCACAGAACTGGTTGTCGATTCATCCGGAAAAGTTGAACCGGAAAAATTGCGAGAGGTACTTCGTCCGGAAACATCTTTGATTTCGGTTATGACTGCCAACAATGAAACTGGAAATCTCCAGCCCATAGAAGAAATAAGTAAAATTGCGCAAGAAAATAAAATACCATTTCATACCGATCTTGTTCAGGCATATGGAAAAATGCAATTGGATTTGAGTTTATCTGGAGTTAATTTTGCTTCTGCAACTGCACATAAACTTGGTGGTCCTTGTGGAATAGGCCTGCTTTTTGTTAAACAGGGAAGTGTATTCCAATCATTGATCTCTGGTGGTAAACAAGAACGTGTTCGACGAGCTGGTACTGAAAATGTAATCCTTGCCGTTGGGTTTGCAAAAGCAGTTGAGTGGTACCTCGCCAATCAATCATCCCTCCGGGATCGCTTCTTAAAATTCCGGGGAATAATTCTAAACGAAATCAATAAAATAAAAGGCATTTTCCTAAATACTGATTTAGAGAATAGTATGCCCCATACTCTCAACTTTGGCTGCCACGGAATTAGCGCAGAAAGTCTTTTGATTTCACTGGATTTGGATGGAATTGCAGTGTCTACAGGCTCAGCCTGTTCTTCCGGAGCCATGGAAGCCAGTCCAGTGCTTTTGGCCATGGGCCTTTCTCGTGCTGAAGCAAAATCAAGCCTGAGGGTCAGTTGGGGTTGGTCAACGACTGAAGCTGATATTGATTTTTTTTGTCGGCGGATGACTTTTCACATTCAGCGTTTGCAGGAAAAACAAATAACAGAAAAACTCTAAACCAAAAAGTTTCTTTGTGTTCAATAATTTTGTGAGCTCTTTTCCTCGTTTTTTACTGTGTGTATTGCTTTTTAGTATTTTTTTGCTGGAAATCAATGGATGTGAAACTTCGCTTAACCAGAAAAATTATCTGGAATGCCGCCAGATGCTTGAGAAAGATCGTCAAAGGGTACGTGCTGGAAATGGATTCAGTTACAATTCACAGTCATTCGAAGAATGCCGAGCTTCAGCACGTTTTCAAACGGATGCAGATTAATCCGTTAAATATTTTTCAAAGAAACCAATAAATTTGCCAATTTTTCAATATCTTGCTAGAGTTGGCGCCTATTATATAAATCATAAAGTCAAGAAACATCTTTTGAACTGACTCAGCTTACAAGGTTTTGATTTACGAAAGAATTGTCATGAAGAAGCATTATATTTCAGGAATAATTATTTTTGTTCTAGGAACTGCATTTTCGACAAATGTCTTTGCAGAAGGAGACTTGGGACGTGGAGAAGCAAAGTACAAGGTATGCGCTGCCTGTCACGGAGAAAATGGCGAAGGCAGAAAAATCGCAAATGCTCCCAGAATTTCAGGTCAACATTCCTGGTATATAGCTAGACAGCTCAATAATTTTAAAAATGGTGTGCGTGGAACACATATTAATGATATTACTGGCATGCAAATGCGTCCGATGGCTATGACTCTCTTGACAGATCAGGACATTGATGATGTTTTAGTGTATGTGGGAAGCCTGAATGGTCGTGGAAAACACTCCGGTGTAAAAGGAAACATCGAGAAAGGGGAATCGGCCTATGCTGTTTGTGTCACTTGTCATGGCGCAAACGGTCAAGGTAACAAGACACTTAATGCACCAAAAATTGCCGGACTTCCTGACTGGTATGTTGAAAGGCAATTGAATAATTTCAAAAGCGGCATTCGTGGTGTCCATGCCAAAGATATTTTTGGCCAGCAGATGCGCCCGATGGCCATGACTCTTGCAAGCGATGAAGCGGTCCGTGACATGACGGTTTTTGTAGCGTCTTTAAAAAGCAGTTCAATTTCCAAACCTGTTACCCTAGCAGCCAGCACTAATGTCACTAATGTTCAAGCACCTGTAAGTGAACCACTTTATGCCCCTTGTGCTTCCTGTCATGGATCTGAGGGTGAAGGCAATCAAAAACTTGGAGCGCCGCGTTTGGCAGGTCAGCATGCCTGGTATATCGAACGCCAGTTGCGTAACTGGCGTGATGGTATCCGTGGAACACATTCTGAAGATCTTTATGGCATTCAAATGCGCCCGATGGCTATGACTTTGGTAAAAGATTCAGACTTGAAAAAAGTAGTGTCTTTTATTGGAACTCTTAGGGGAGAACCTTCAAAATCAACAATACAGGGAAACAGTGACAGTGGAAAAACAAGTTATGCAACTTGTATAGCTTGTCATGGCGAACAGGGTGAGGGGAACAAGGCACTGAATTCACCAAAAATAGCCGGACTTCAAGATTGGTATATCGCAAGGCAGATACGCAGTTTTAAAAAAGGTATCCGTGGAAGCCATGAAAAAGATGTTTATGGAATGCAAATGCGGCCCATGGCAATGACTTTGGCTGACGATGAATCTATCAAAAATGTTGCACTGTATGTGTCAACTTTTAAAGAAAAAGCTCAGCCTTCAATTACACAAACTGCTATGATCAGTACTGCTGAACCAGCCTCAGTGTCTGTTACCAGTTCTACCGAAAATGGCAAAACTTTATATGGAGTATGTGCTTCCTGTCACGGAGTTGATGGTGCTGGAAACAAGGCTCTAAACGCACCGAGAATTTCTGGACAAAAAGCATGGTACATTGCCCGACAATTGGCAAATTTCAAATCAGGTATACGCGGATCTCATGAGAAAGACATATATGGACAGCAAATGCGACCGATGTCTATGACGCTTGCCAACGATCAGATGGTTGCAGATGTATCAGCTTATGTGAGTACTCTGAAAAGTTCAGCTTCTCCTCCAACGATTAAAGGTGACGCTGCCGCAGGAAAAGCTGCTTATGCAATCTGTGCGACCTGTCACGGTGCAAATGGTGAAGGCAACAAAGCTCTGAATGCTCCAGCTATTGCTGGCCAAAATGACTGGTATATCGTCAGACAACTATATAATTTTAAAAATGGAATTCGTGGTGCGGACCCAAAAGATTCTTATGGTCAGCAAATGCGCCCAATGGCCATGACCTTAGCAGATGACGCAGCGATAAATAATGTGGCAGCCTACATTGCCACTCTAAAATAATCTATTTCTTTGACGGAGTCTTCCTGGGCTCCTCATTATTTTTTGCAGAACCTGCCGTAGTTTCCGCAAAATTCCTCTTAGAATGATTTTGCAGGAAAAAACTCAAGAATTCTCTAACAAAACAGAATTCTGTTGCCTATTTTGTAAAAGATTGTTATAAATTTTTACACTCGTTCAATTTGTTTGCCTGAACAGGCAGAAAATTTTAAAAGCCGGGTAACTTACTCGGATTTGCTGCTGATAAAGTATTTAGCTAAAAAGGGAACTCGACAGTCAAGAGTTTTATCGTGTCAACCCGAACGTATGTGAGTGATCTTAAAAGATATCAACTCTTTTTCAGATCTCTCGCTTCGGTCGGGATGACATGCTGCAGTAATTAATATCAGTATCTTACTAAAATTCTTGACCCACATGAAGAGGAATTAAAATGAAGAGACTATTTGTTGTTGGTATTACTTTAGCCCTAGGGATTATGACGGCTGAAAATGCGAGTGCTGCTGGAGATCCTGCAAAAGGGAAAGCCGCATATGCGGTTTGTGCTGCCTGTCATGGAGCAAACGGTATGGGAAATAAAGCTCTGAACGCACCCAAGATTGCTGGTCAAGAACCGTGGTATCTGGAACGTCAACTAAAAAATTTTAAGGCAGGCGTCCGAGGTGCACATCCCAAAGACCCCTATGGCATGCAAATGCGGCCCATGGCTTTGACCTTAGCCAATGATCAGGCGGTTTCAGATATGGCAGCCTTCTTGTCAAGTATGCCTGTGTCAAAATCTTCAGAAAGTACAGTAAAAGGGGATGCCACAGCAGGAAAAGCATCTTACATGATTTGCCAAACATGCCACGGCCCAAAAGGTGGCGGGAACAAAGCCCTTAACTCTCCAAAACTTACTGGTCTGCAGGATTGGTACATTGTACGTCAGCTAAAAAACTTCAAGGCTGGAATTCGAGGGACAAAAAGTGGTGATCTCTTTGGAATGCAAATGCGTCCAATGGCGATGACTTTAGCCAATGATGAGGCTATTAATAATGTCGCGGCATACATAGCTACTTTCAAATAACAGAAAACCACCTTCCTTCTTGAAAGGTTCCTAAAAATTGCGAGCCTTTTTCATTCCTGCAACTTAGTTTCCTGCTCTTTAAAAAAGTTTTAATATTCTAAAATCCAAGAGCATTAGAATGCAAATTTTTTTGGAAAAGCGAGTCAATGCTACGTCCTGGGCGCGATTATTAGTGCTTGGCGCAGCATTGTTGTTAGTCTTGTTAATAAGTTGGTTCTTTTTCTTGGCAGCTGGAATTGAGCCAATGGCCGCTTTCCAGATTATTGGAGAGGAAATCTTTCTGACTAAATACGGCTGGCAGGACCTGTTGGTTAAAATGACACCTTTAATGTTTACAGGACTGGCCGTAGCACTTGCTGCTCAAATGCAGCAGTGGAATATTGGCGCAGAAGGTCAGTTTCACATGGGTACATTTGCCATGACCTGGGTTGCTTTACATTACGACGGGCAACTTCCGGACGGTATGCTGATTGTACTAATGCTCATCATGGCCATGATAGGCGGTGGTTTTTGGGGCTGCATCCCCGGATTCTTAAAAGCCCGTTTTGGAGTCAACGAAATCATAACTTCTCTCCTGTTGAATTATGTGGCGGCTGCATGGATAGATTATTTGTTGTTTGGAGCATGGCGTGACCCGGGAACCAACAATTTTCCTATCACTAAAGAATTTTCTGAAGCAGGACAACTTCCTTCATTTGGAAATACTTCAATTCATGCCGGACTTATTCTGGCCTTTGTCTTTATAGCAATTGTAGCCTGGGTTTTATGGAAAACCAAGCTTGGTTTTCAAATCCGCCTGACCGGTGACAACCCTGACGCTGCCCGTTACTCCGGAGTTAACATTAGGACATTGACTATCCTGGTCTTTGCCGCAAGTGGAGCCATTGCAGGCCTTGCCGGATTTAGCGAAGTAGCAGGTATTCATTACCGTTTGCAGCAAAACATTTCCATCGGCTATGGTTATACGGGAATCATTGTGGCCTGGCTTGCCAGAAATCATCCGCTTGGTGTTGTCTTAAGTGCATTTTTTATGTCAATTGTTTTTGTCAGCGCAGAGGTTTTGCAAATTGAATTCGGTCTGCCAATTTCAATGGTATATTTGTACCAGGGTATTATTTTGTTTACAGTTTTGGGTTCTGATATTTTCACTGAATATCGACTTAGGATAACGCGTTTTTTGGTTTAGCCAAAAACACACAAAAGCACACAATAAATGGTACAAGAAGAATTAGTTTATAAAATCAAACGTTTCATAAAATAAATGTTTTTGTGTGTTTTTGGCAAAATTTAAGAGTTCTAATTAAAAACAAAAAGATATGGAATTTTTCATACAAATTTTGATTGCCGCAGTTGCCATGGGAACGCCGTTATTATTCGCAACACTGGGTGGAGTGATCAGTGAGCGTGCGGGCGTGATCAATCTAGGAATGGAGGGGCTGATGCTCGTGGGAGCGTTAGTGGCCTTTGTCGTGATGTTGTATACCGGAAACTATTTTTATGCAGTAGCAGCCGCGGCTTTTGCTTCCGGAATTGTGTCAATGATTCACGGGGTAGTTTGTTTAATGTTACGGGCAAGTCAGATTGCTTCAGGGCTGGCACTGACTTTTTTTGGTACTGGACTAAGTGGTTTGTTTGGTGACAAACTGATGGGAGAAACTGTGGAACCTTTAAGCCGGATTCCGATACCCGGACTACATACTATTCCGGTGCTTGGACCGGTGCTTTTCAATCAGGATGTCATTGTTTATTTTTCATACCTTTGTGTCGCCTTGTCGTGGTGGCTGCTATTCAAAACTCGGATTGGTCTGAACATCCGTTCAATAGGCGAAGCACCGGAGGTCTGTGATTCACTTGGACTTTCCGTGTTGAGTTATCGTTTTTTTGCAGTTGTAGGTGGTGGAATGTTGATTGGAATTGGAGGAGCGTATTTTCCGCTTGCATTAACTCCGTTTTGGGTAGATGGTATTACTGCGGGACGCGGATGGATTGCAGTTGCTTTAGTGATCTTTGCTTTTTGGGACCCCCTAAAGGCCCTTGGGGGAGCTTATCTCTTTGGCCTTGCACTCGCACTGGAACTGCGTCTGCAAATATTGGGCATCGATATGTCACCATATTTTTTGAAAATGCTGCCCTATGTTTTAACGATCTTGGTACTGACTTTGGTTACGATCCGGAATAACCGGCGAGGAATCCAGGTCATGCCTGCCGCACTTGGAAAAGTTTTTTTCAGAGGTGAAAAACATTGATCTTATGTGTGGATTCTACCGGCTTTGTGCCGGATTCTGAAAGGAACCGATTTGAGGTTCTTTTAACCTTTCTCTAGGAGATAAAATGAGAAAATTAATTTCAATAATAATATCAACCACTCTAACCATGTTATTGGTAGGAGGGTCTGCTTGGGCTGCAAAACCAAGTGTTGGTTTCATTTATGTTGGCCCCGTTGGAGACGGAGGTTGGACCCATGCTCATGACTTGGGACGCAAAGCATTAGAGGAAGCCGGACATAAGACATATTTTGTAGAGAGTGTTCCTGAAGGATCTTCTGAGGGACAGATCTTAAAGATTGCACGAAAGTCCGACATAATTTTTACCACCAGTTTTGGTTTCATGGATCCAACTTTGAAAGTCTCAAAAAAGTTTCCTGACAAGGTGTTCTTGCACTGCTCCGGATTTAAGCAAAGCAAAAACATGGGTAACTATTTTGGGCGCATGTATCAGGCAAAATATCTTGCCGCCATCATTGCCGGAGGCATGAGCAAAAAGGGACGAATAGGCATTGTCGGCTCCCAGCCGATTCCGGAAATCATCCGGCATATAAATGCCATCACACTTGGTGCACAGCAATCCAATCCAAATATTGAAGTGGAAGTCTTGTGGATCAACAGTTGGTTTGATCCTGCCAAAGAAAGTGATGCCGCACAAGCACTCATTGATAATGGTGCGGACGTGATTGTAACCATGGCAGACTCTCCAGCAACAGTGCAAACATCAAAGAAAAATGGTGTTTATGCTATTGGAAACGATACGGACATGGCTATCTATGGTAAAGAGGCTCACTTGACTGCCGCAGTCTGGAACTGGGATGTCTATTATCTTGCAGCAGTAAAAGCTGTAGAAAACGGCACCTGGAAATCCAGTGCAGACTGGTGGGGGCTTGATTCCGGAATTGTTGGTCTGACAAGTTTTCATCCGGATGTTCCACAATCACTGATTGTACAAATGAACAGAGAAAAAGGTAGAATCCTTAGCGGCACAATGGATGTGTTTGATCATGGATTTACCAAACGGGATGGAACTCGTGTTACAAAAGCCTTAAATGACGGCGAGATGCTCGGCATGATGTACTACGTCAAGGGAATTATTTCCAAGATACCCTCCGGTTAATTGTTTTCTTTTTAAATTCAGACAAACAGATGTCGGGTTAGGCTTTGACTTAACCCGACAACTGGCATAATCGATTAAAAGAGTCTTTTTACCTGACTCTAGGCTTTTCGGCAAGAAAAGTTGAACTATTCCCTTTACTAAAAAATTCCCATGAAAAATAAATGGTCTGCTTTTCTTGATCAGAACTACGACGTTCCGGAAGTTCAATTTGCTTTGAAGTCAGTTAAAATCCTCACCGGGACTAAGAAAAGGTTTTTGAAACACCTTTCATTTGAAACTGAACCTGCAGAATATGGAAAAGCTCTTTCCGCTTATAAATTAGACATTCAACTAGAAGAGGAGAAGAATGGTTGATGAGGCTTTGTCCCGCATGAGCCTGACTGAGATCTCCGAAGCACTTGTCAAGCGGGAGGTATCTTCACAGGAAGTTGTCAGGAACAGTCTGGAAGAACTAGAAAAACGAGGCCCCTCACTTAATTGCGTGGCTCGTTTGTTTCCGGAACAGGCACTGGCCGAAGCTGAATCAGCCGATCAGGAGTTATCCTCCGGAATCTCGCCGGGACCACTGCACGGCGTACCGCTTTTGCATAAAGACATGTTTTACCGTACAGGTAAAATCTCTGCGTGTGGTTCTAAAATTTGTAAGGATTTTGTTCCGGATGCGACTGCTACAGCTCTGCTCAAACTCGACCAGGCCGGCGCATTGGATATCGGCAGATTGAAAATGGTCGAGTTTGCTTACGGACTGACCGGTCACAATGAAATAACTGGTGATGTCCGCAATCCTTGGAATCCGGAATACATTCCGGGTGGTTCTTCAAGCGGTCCGGCCGCAGCAGTAGCTGGTTTTTTGAGTTATGGCTCACTTGGTTCTGACACAGGAGGGTCAATTCGCTTTCCTGCATCTTGCTGCGGGCTGGTTGGCATGAAACCAACTTACGGACGTGTCAGCCGTTTTGGTGCAATGCCGCTCTCATTTTCACTGGATCATATCGGTCCGCTTACCAGAACTGTTGCTGACTGTGCTTTGCTCACACAAATTATTGCAGGTAAAGATACAAACGATTCCACTTCTTACTATCAACCAAAACCAGATTTTCTTTCCGGTATAGAGTCAGGAATTCAGGGTTTGAAAATAGGTGTTCCGACAACATACGGCAACGGACCTTCAGGTTTTTTAGATCAACTGCATCCGGAGGTACAGAGGGAAATGGAGAGTAGCTTAGCTGTTTTTCGCAGCCTTGGTGCAAAAGTTGTTGAGATACCATTACCGGAGAATTTTGAAATCAGCAACAACATGGCCAACATAATTGCCGGTGCAGAGAGCAGTTCCGCACATGCAAACTGGTTGAAGGAACAACCGGAAGATTACGGTTCTCAGACGCGTGAACGTCTGCTGACCGGTTTGTTGTTTTCTGCAGTTGATTACCTAGACGCACTTAAACTGCGCAAGGTCATTTTGGAGGATTTTCTAAAGCAGGTTTTTGACAAAGTGGATGTGCTTCACGCGCCTGTTGTGCCAATTCCTGTTCCTACACTGGAAGAGTCAAACATACAGGCAAATCCGGGTTTCATCGAATATCTTACTTTGCTCGGCCACTTTACACGCCCTTTTGATTATCTTGGCCTTCCTGCTTTGTCAGTACCGGCCGGATTGACAGATAATGGTTTACCTTCCGGTTTTCAGTTAGTAGCTCCGCCTTTTGAAGAAGCTCTGTTGTTTCGTACTGCTCGTGCTTTTGAAAAAGAAAATCCGTGGTCCTATCCTCAAGTAACCTTGGGCTGATCTTTGCTTATAAATCAAAGTTGACTGTCTTGAATAAAGTCTGAAATCCACACAGTCATTTCGACCGTAGATAAATATCTTAATGATATTAGTGTGGTAGCTTATATAATATTTCTCGCTTCGCTCGAAATGACACGGTTTAAGGGCTTTTACGACTGCATCAAAGTTTTACATAAAATGATTTCAGTTATTTCTTGACATAAAACTCATTTTCAACGAAAATCCCGAAGCAGATTGATCATCAAAATTTTCTTTTTGATACTATTTATTTGAAAAATTATTAATCAGCAAGACCTGCGCAGTCTAGAATAAATAAAGTCATTTCAGTTGTTGTTATTGATATCCATCTTAAAACTTGCAAATTTAGCTGGATGTGCAATGCTTCTACCTGAAGATAATGATTCAAATCAATCTGCTAAATTCAGTTGAGAAAACTTAAGCTTCAAATATTGAAAACATGAATCAGGAGAAAACCTTATGAAATTCAATGTGCGACATGGGGGATTTACCCTTATTTTATTATTACTTGGCCTGCCTGCCTATGCAGGAGGAGGAGGAGGTACCAGCCTGATTGAACCACTTGGGGCTATGCTTCTGGCTGCAGCAGTGGTTGCGATTATTTTGAGCTACGCTAAACAAGCAAGTTTGTTTGCTTTCATCATCGTTGGAGTTTTAGGAGGCCTCTTTGGTGTGAGGGAAGTCATCAACAAAGACGTGATGACCGCATTTGTTGATATTGGAATCACTCTTCTGCTTTTTATGGCCGGAATGGAAGTCGATATTCCCGGATTGATCAAACGCTGGAAACTGTTGTTGATCAACGGCTTTGGCCAGATTATCGGTTTATTCGGTATCAGTGCCGCACTTGGACTGCTTTACGTAGGAATTGACTCAAGTTATATGGAAGCTGCTGGGTTGCCGGCAGAAAATGCGACACCTGCCCTGATCTATTTTGCACTTTGCCTGACACTGTCTTCCACAATTTTGGTAATTGGGACACTTAAAAGTACAGGTCAAATTGCACAGGAACACGGTCAAATTGCACTCGGTTTAATGGTACTTCAGGACATAGTGGCCGTAGTGGCACTTGCCATTCTCGGCAGCCTGAATCCAGACAAAGTCGGTGGCGCTTCACTGGGGGTTGAAGTTGCGATGATTTTTGCAAAAATGATCGGCCTGGCCATCGTCCTTTATTTTGTGACCAAGTATCTTCTCAATCCACTTTTCAAGTTTTTCGCACAATCAGGCGAGTTGCTCTTTATCGGCACTTTGGGATATGGTATGGGAGTTGCGGGACTTTGCGAGGTTATTCACTTTTCTTCAGGAATCGGTGCTTTTTTTGCTGGAGCCACTCTTGCTGCACTGCCATATCGACATGAGATTGAGGACAAAGTAGAACCCCTAAAAGCCTTCGGTATTATCCTCTTTTTTATGGGACTTGGTTTCGATATTTCCGAATTAAAACCGGAACAGATGCTGGCTGGTTTATCAGAAGGTTTTATACTTGCGATATTGGTCGTTATATTAACTATCCCATTGATGCTTATTTTGGGGTACTTCAGCCGTTTGAACGGAAAACCTTCCTTTCTAATGGGCGCCATTATTAACCAAAGTTCTGAATTTTCATTGATGCTGGCGGTGCTTTGTTGGCAGTACAAGCTCTTTGATCCTCATCTATTCATTGTGATCACTTTGGTAGTGTTGATCTCATTTTTCTTTTCTTCACTGGGGCATCAATTTCTTGAACCTCTCTATAACGCATTTTCCAAATTCCTGAGCTTCATGGATGGACGATCGACTGCCGTAGCAGAGTCTGGTTCTGAAGAGTTTGTAATGGAAGGACACGTAGTAATCATGGAATATAACGAGCTGGCAATTGAAATTGCTGATTTTTACGCCCAGCGGGGACAACAAGTTTTGCTATTGGACTTAGACCCGCACATTATAGAACATTTTGAAAATCAGCACGGTCACAGTAACATTCACGCACACTACTCAAATATGGCCGATCCAGATGTTTGGGAAAACTTAGCATTTAACAAAGCAAAAGTGGTGATCTCGTGTATGGATGGAGGACAGGAAGCAGAATTGGCGATTTCCCGCTGGCTCAAAAAACAGTCTCCAGACGTTCCGTTTATTGCTGCCACCTCCTCGCATGAAGAAACTTTGGAATTGTATGGAGCAGGTGCACGTTATGTAATTCAAACAGAGTATCTGGCGGCAAAATCCTTCCGCAATATGTTTGAAATGGAAGAAACTAAGCAACCCAAAGAAGCTTTCCGTGAAGCTGGTGAAAGTCATTTTTCTGAAACAAAAAAACTGCAAGAGGGTTTAGGCGAAGCTTTTGCTAAAGTTTAATTTCATGCTAAACAATATACGAAGAGGTCTTATGTCTAAATCACTTTACTTCAGATTCCCGGCCATTTTAGCTGTTGGACTATTAGCCGCGTTTCCTGCATATGCAGGAGGTGGAGGCTGGTTCATTAAACCTCTGGGGTTGATGCTAGGTGGCGCAATGCTGCTCACGATAGTACTAACAAAACTCAAGCAGACAAATATTCTGTCTTTTGTGATCATGGGTTACATCATGGCTAGTGTTGCTGGACTTCCTGAAACCTCGCTTGATCAGCTTGACGAACATTATAATGGAATACGTGCTATTCTTTCTGGATTCCAGCAAATTGGTATTGTGCTGATTCTATTCATGGCTGGTCTGCAATTCAACCTCATTGACATAACTAAGAGGATAAATTTGATTCTTGTCAATGGAGTCGGTTATATGGGTTTGGGATTGCTTCTGTATTTTTGGGCTGCATCTAGTTTTGCAGGAACAGAAGGCTTTAGTGAAAGCATTTATTTTGCGCTTTGCCTTGCAGTTCCATCAAGCATTCTTGTTTTTACTGCCTTGGAAAATAGTGGAACCGAAGAATCACTACAAGGCCAGATTTCAAAAGGTATTGCTGTAATTAGTTCCCTTTGTGCAATCGTTTTCATTGCCAAGTTAAGTGCTACTGGAGTAGTAAGTCAAATTTCCGATTCCTCAACTTTCTTTTCCGGAGCGGATACTTTCATGGAATTCAACCTATGGCTGACAGAAAGATTAGTTTTTTTGGTAGTTATTCTAATGATCCTGTCAAAAGTAGTACTGAAACCAGTTGTGCGCTATTTATTACGCTCCCCAGAACTTTTGTTTGTCAGCGCTTTGGGATATTGCATGGGCATTGCGTCCATTTGCGGTTTTATCGGAATTTCTCCGGAAGCAGGAGCTTTCTTCGCAGGTATTTCAGTAGGGAACCTGCCGTACAGGCTTGACATTGAGGACAAGGTTGGTCCTCTCAAATTGTTTGGACAAGCATTATTTTTCCTGGCGCTTGGTGTGGAAATAGCAACAATTCAAACCGAAAACTTTTCAGGAAACATGGGGGCAATCATCCCGCTCGTGATTTTAGTTGTTTTCATCAAACCTTTCTTTTTAATAATTACCGGGTATGCAACAAAGCTCAAAGGACGTACCGCCTTTTTCATCGGGACGACCGTAAATCAGTCATCAGCAGTTTCAATCATTGTCGCCCTTTTGGCCTGGAAATATAATATCTTTGACGATCGTCTTTTTGCGATTTTAATTACAGTAATACTTCTTTCACTCCTTATCTCAGCCATGGGTCATGCAGTTCAACCGGGACTATATAATTCTTTCAAATGGCTTGTTGGTGTATTAAACCGAAATATTTCAGCCGTAGACCTGGAAAAAAATCAGCAAGTCGTACTGAAAGACCATGTTGTACTGCTGGGTTTTAACGAAATAGCTCAGGAGATAGGAGAGTTTTATGAGGAGCAACTTACTCCAGAACGCGTTTTATTGATCGACTGCGATCCAGAAATTATCAAACATTTTCAGGAACGCAAAGATTCAAACGTTGATCCGGTTTATGCGGACCCAAACGACCCTAAGGTTTGGAGTGAATATAAACTTAGTGAGGCAAAAGTTGTTGTTTCCTGTACTGGAAGTGACTTAGAAGCCGATCTGGAACTTGCAGGTTACATTAGACATAACGCACCTGATCTTCCGTTTTTAGCTGTCACATCCTCTCATGAGGATTCATTGAAACTTTACGAGAGCGGGGTCCGTTATGTTGTTCAGACTGATCAGCTTGCATCAAAAACCTTCAGAAGTATCTTTGCGGAAGAAATAGACAAACCGGCCCAAGAGTCTTTTGTGGAAGAAGGCAGAAGTCATTGGAAAGATACACGTTCCATCAGGGATGGTTTGGGAGATATATTCAAGCTGGTCTGATTTTTTCCGGATAAAAGTATGTACGGTTTTTACGGACTTAATACTCTTTTATATCATAGTCTTGCCCTCACATTTGGAGCACGCAGTTGGTTCGCCCTGAACTGTTCCACCCGCTTGTGACCAAGTTCTATCAGGTTTTCTATTTGCTGCTCAGGTACTTTCATCAATCCTGCTATTTCACGCAGTAACTTTTCTTCCCTCTCATCAAAATTTCTGTCAACCGCAGCTATATTGAGCAGACTCTCGAGAATATGATCTCGATCTTTTGTACTGAAATCCATTGCTCCAATCGGCGGTGTCTGCCAACGTAGAATATACTCTTCAAGCTCCTGAATTTTTCTTTTATCCCGAACTATTCGAATAGCTGAGTGGAGGAAAGAGCGTTCATGAAGATCAATATGCTCGTCTGCCATAACCATTGCAATTACTGCACTGGCAAACCAATACAGTTGTTCTTCAGGCATTCGGCCTATCAAATCAGTGTCAAACTCAGGAATTTCATGTTCCATTGTATTTGATGTTATATCTCGTAAAGCCCTGGTACTTTTCAATGCTTTACGGGCATTCTCATTACCGAATTTAGCTGCTTCATGGAACCAATGATATGATTCATCCAAGTTCTTTGGTACACCTTTACCATTATAATTCATCAAACCAAGATTATATTTTGCTCGTGTATGGTTCAGAATTGCCGCCTGATGGAAACAACTGTACGCTTCCTTATAATTTTCGTCTTTTTTGAATAGCATTAGCCCTTTACGGTATAATTTTTCTGCTTCTTCAGACGGTTTAACTTCTTCCTCTGTACTTTCTGAATCCTCAACAGGTTTGAGAACATCTCCATTTTGCTTAACGGTAATAGTGGCTGAGGCAATATAAATCAAACGGTCTCCAGGCTTTACCTCCAGCTCAGGATGAGGATTAACCAGGAGTTTGTGAGTCTGGCAGCAGATCAGTCCTACAGGCAGTTCACCCTCTTTTTCCTTCAAATTTAAAATAGTTGAAAGCCAACTGTCTGCTTCCCATTCCTGACTTAATTGGCGAACATGCAGACTCTGGGTAGTAGGTTCCTCCGAAATAATTTCTTCAATCAATGTACCTAATCCGGGATTTAATGCTGACTGGGAAAGGATGGGCGCAATTAACTCTTCCGGATCCAGACAGAAATCGCAGCCCACCTTGAAAAGTTGCTGATCAAAGTCTTCTTTGTGATAGGTTGCAATGGTAAACACTTCTCCATCAGTTGCCTGTTCCAGACGCAGGACAGCCATCAGGTTTTGACCATCATCCGTATGATCAATCAGGGCCACTTTCGCCTCTGTTGATCTGGCTTCCAGAAACGAGTTTTCAGAGTTTGAATCTCCTTCAATCCATTCAACATCCAAGTTATCAGGAATTTCCTCCATTAGCGGAGTATCTGAAAGCACGATTATCTTCTCAGGTTGATTTCTTTGACTCATTTCTAGCAAACATCGATTAATGAACACCTGATTATCGGAGCTAATTAAAATGTGTCCGTCAATACCTATTTCATCCATTCCCATCACATTAATAGCATTTTTTTCAAGATCGCCTTTTGAGCTTGACTCAGTGACATCAAATTGCATTACCGAACTGCCTTCCGAAATTTCAAACGGTTCCAGCTGCATTATTAAACTGTCTTTCGGAATTTCAAATGAAGCATCAGGATTGATAAGTACTACTTCATTTATAACAACTGCAAGAGGCATAATTCCATGGTTCTGTTTATTCGTTTTTATCAGCTCCAGCCAGGTTTTACCAATATGTAAAGAATCAGTTTTTTTAGTGGCAATTTGATGTCCATGGTTGCGATTGATCACTTTATTGATCCATGCCGGAGCACCTTGTGAATGAAAAGCTGACAGCATCATAGGAACGTAGAGATCATATGGATCCAGAGCATGGTCACAGCCGACATCTTCAAAATACTTCCGATATTCCCGGCCGACATATTGTGCCTGAGTCACAATCCTACCGTTACTCAAAGTTTCAAGCTGCAAAACTGTCATCAGGGCATAACTGCTGTCCTTAAAAAATACATAGGCAATTTTTGCTTTTGCTGCTGCTGCCTTCCTTAAAACGTTTAGATCAAAAGAATTACCTGAGATCCATTTTAATTTTTTGTATGACGTAGCCAGCAGCGGATGTTCATCAGAAGGAGAAATCAATACAACCTTGTCTCTCTTTACATATTTCTGATTCTGAGAGAGAATTTCCTTCATCCAGGTTGGATCATCAGAACATATCAAAATATGGCTTTTTATCTTAATGGAATCCAGTCCGCGGTCACGCCCGGAACGAAACTCCTGAAACTTTTCTGTCACCATTGAAACAACAATTGAAAAATTGATTAAACCTGCCGCCATTACAAAAAAAGTAAAAATTTTCCCCTGAACAGTCTCCGGCGACATGTCACCATAGCCAACCGTAGTAAATGTAACTGCTGTCCACCAGAGAGAGCTGAATATTGAAGCGAAGGCGCTATCTTTATTTCCAGTCAGAATGTACTCAATTAAATATATTCCGATTGTAGAAGTCATCAGAAAAGCCGGAATCATCACAATCAAAAATAAACGAATTTTCATTTTAAATTTTATCAGCAGATTATTTTAATCTCATGGATTATGACTAAGAATGTTTCAGGAAGCAGGTAACTCGCGGTCAATTCTCAATCTGGATGATTAAACTTCCTTGTTCATTAACAGAGCAATATTGCCAAATTTGCAAGTCCTTTTGCAAATAATACGTTTTTTACATGCAAATTTTGGGACACAGTAAAAATACTGCTTCAGAGTGTTTTAATCAGTTCCTTAAGAAGAGTGAGTAAATAAAAGAGTAGAATAAAGTGGAGAGACTGGAATTGTGGTCAAATAGACAGACACAATGGAAATTCTAAAGATGTCTGAAGGCGAATCAAT
>Ga0208570_1000174_pt1 | contig 30867 bp, 21 predicted proteins | sample DeeseametaMP1202_FD_184192 | JGI IMG/M metagenome (GOLD analysis project Ga0208570, IMG submission 184192) | Marine microbial communities from the Deep Indian Ocean - MP1202 (SPAdes) | ecosystem: Environmental > Aquatic > Marine > Oceanic | place: South Indian Ocean | collected 2011-03-08
AAAATTCATAATCCTCAATAAAAACACTCATAACTTCATCGCAAAACCAGACAAAAATTGATTGAAATCTGGTTTCTACATGAAATTGACTGAAATCTGGTTATTAGAGGTTCCCTTTATTCAAAACATCAAAGGGTTTGCCTATTTTTAAAACTCTTGCTAGAGTTGGCGGGCAAACTTAAACTTTATCCAGTCAGCAAAACGTATTTTGAACTGAACTGTATTACAAGACTATGATTTACAAAGGATTTATCATGAATAAGCGATTTATCACCGGATTAATTATTCTTGTGCTGGGAGCCGCATTTTCAATGAATGTCTTTGCAGAAGGAGACTTGAAACGAGGAGAAGCAAAGTACAAAGTCTGCGTTGCCTGTCATGGCGCAGATGGTGCCGGAAGAAAAGTAACAAACGCACCCAGAATTGCAGGTCAACAGTCTTGGTACTTAACGAGACAACTCAATAATTTTAAAAATGGTATTCGGGGATCGCACGTAAAAGACATTACCGGACTACAAATGCGCCCGATGGCAATGAGCCTTATTTCAGATCAAGACGTTGAAGATGTTGTTGTGTATATCGGCACATTGAAAGGCCGTGTGGTACAAAGTGGTATAGCAGGAGATGCACAAGCAGGAAAATCATCTTATGCTGTTTGTGTCACTTGTCACGGCGCAAACGGTGAGGGTAAAGAAGCGTTGAACGCACCTAAAATTGCCGGACTGCCGGACTGGTACGTAATAAGGCAACTGAATAATTTCAAAAACGGAATTCGCGGAGTACATGCCAAAGATATTTATGGTCAGCAAATGCGCCCCATGGCAATGACACTCGCAAACGATGAGGCGGTTCGAAACGTGACTGCTTATTTGGCGTCTTTAAAAGGAATATCTACAGCAAAACCGGTTGCTGTAAAAGCCAGTACTGTAGTAACGGTTGTGACGACTCCTGTAAGCGAACCACTTTATGCTCCCTGTGCTTCATGTCACGGCTCAGAAGGAGAAGGAAATCAAAAACTTGGAGCTCCACGTTTGGCTGGACAGCATGACTGGTACTTAAAACGACAATTACGTAACTGGCGTAGTGGTATCAGGGGAACACACTCAGAAGATGTTTATGGGATGCAGATGCGTCCAATGGCCATGACTTTAGCTAATGACGCCGCCCTGAACAAGGTGGTGAAGTTTATCGGCACACTTTCAGGTGCGCCGTTAAAGACTTCAATTCAAGGAAACACCGGCGCCGGAAAATCAAGTTATGTGACTTGCATTGCTTGCCATGGTGCACAAGGAGAAGGAAATAAAACCCTGAACGCACCAAAAATTGCCGGACTGCCGGACTGGTATATTGCAAGGCAGCTTCGCAGTTTCAAAAAAGGAATCAGGGGAACACATCAAAAAGATACTTATGGAATGCAGATGCGCCCAATGGCCATGACTTTGGCAAATGATGAGGCCATTGATAATGTGGCCGCGTACATTGCGACTTTCAAAGAAGACGTTGTTTCCGTTTCAACTAAAACCGTTAAAGCAACGCCAACTGCCACTGCCACTGTTTCCGGTTCTGCCGAAAACGGAAAAACTCTGTACGCTCTCTGTGTTTCTTGTCACGGAGCGGATGGAGCCGGAAACAAAGCGCTTAACGCTCCTAGAATTTCCGGACAAAAGGAATGGTATATTGCACGTCAGTTGGCAAGTTTCAAAGCAGGAATGCGCGGTTCTCACGAAAAAGATATTTATGGACAGCAAATGCGTCCGATGGCTATGACACTGGCCAATGAACAGGCTGTCGCGGATGTGGCGGCATATCTCAGCACTCTGCAAAGTTCGTCTGCCGCACCAACAGTACAAGGTGATGCTGCCGCAGGAAAAGCCGCTTATGCTGTCTGTGCGTCCTGTCACGGCGCAAATGGCGAAGGCAACAAAGCTTTGAATGCACCAAAAATTGCCGGACAACAGGACTGGTATATCGTGAGACAACTCCAAAACTTTAAAAAGCGAATTCGTGGGAGTGATCCAAATGATACTTATGGTCAGCAAATGAGTCCGATGGCCATGACACTTGCGGATGAAACGGCGATAAATAACGTGGCTGCCTACATTTCCACTTTCAAATAATTCACGCCTTTTGGGGAACCTTTTCCGGTTCCCCTCATCTTCCTCAGTTTCTGCATTTGCTGACAGAGTTTTCTCTGCAATTACTTTGTCAGTTACTTTCCTGAAAAATTCAAGAGCTACAAATAAAACCAAATTTTTGTTGCCTCTTTAGACAATTATTGCTATAAATTTTCAGGTACTAAAACGTAATTTAGCATTTTAATGCTGTTCTCTTGACCTTGACATAAAAGGAATAAAATATGAAAAATCTATTGGTTTTCGGATTTACTTTCACTCTCGGAATTGTACTTGCTTTTAACGCGAATGCCGCCGGCAACGCGGCAAAAGGGAAGGCGGCTTATGCGGTTTGTCTTGCTTGCCATGGTGCAGACGGCATGGGAAATAAAGACCTAAATTCTCCAAAGATTGCAGGCCTTTCTGCTTGGTATCTGGAACGGCAACTGAAAAATTTTAAGGCTGGACTTCGTGGTGCAAACCCAAAAGACAATTTTGGTATGCAAATGCGGCCGATGGCTTTAACTCTGCCAAACGATCAAGCCATTGCTGATATGGCGGCTTATGTGTCAAACATGCCTGAAAAGAAGATTAGTTCAAATGTAAGCGGTGATACGAATGCGGGCAAGGCAGCCTATATGCTTTGCCAAGCCTGTCATGGAGCAAACGGAGGCGGAAATAAAGCTTTAAACGCACCAAGGCTGGCAGGACAACATGATTGGTATCTGGTGCGCCAGCTTAAAAACTTCAAAGCAGGAATACGTGGGACGAAGACAGGCGATACTTATGGAGCGCAAATGCGTCCGATGGCGATGACTTTAGCAAATGATGAAACCGTCAAAAATGTCGCAGCATACATTGCCACTTTCAAATAATCTAAAACAACCATGCTCTTTTGAAAGACTCCTGAGACTTAGTATCTGCTCTCAGTCAAAGAGCTTGAACTTTTCTCAAAGCCGATAAGCTTAGTGTGCAAATCTTTTTAGAAAAGCGAGACAACACTTCGTCATGGAGTAGGGTAATTGTGCTTGCCGCAGCACTGTTGTTAGTCTTGTTCATAAGTTTTCTATTTTTTTTAGCGGTAGGAATTGAACCCATAGCTGCTTACAAGATTGTCGGTGAAGAAATTTTTCTGACAAAATACGGCTGGCAGGATCTGCTGGTCAAGATGACGCCGTTGATGTTTACAGGACTTGCGGTAGCGCTTGCAGCACAAATGCGGCAGTGGAACATTGGTGCGGAAGGTCAGTTTCACATGGGCACTTTTGCCATGACCTGGGTTGCTTTGCATTTCGATGGTAAACTGCCTGTCGGCATGCTGATTGTGCTGATGTTTATAATGGCCATGATAGGCGGCGGGTTATGGGGTAGCGTTCCGGGATTCCTGAAAGCCCGTTTCGGCGTTAATGAAATCATCACCTCTCTCCTCCTCAATTATGTTGCTGCAGCATGGATCGATCATCTCTTGTTTGGTGCGTGGCGTGATCCTGGAAGTAACAATTTTCCAATCACCAAAGAATTTTCAGTAGCCGCGCAACTGCCGACATTTGGCAACACCTCAATTCATGCCGGGCTGATTCTGGCCTTTATCTTTGCGGCAATTGTTGCCTGGATTTTGTGGAAAACCCAGCTTGGTTTTAAAATCCGCCTGACTGGAGACAACCCTGACGCAGCGCGCTACGCAGGAGTGAACATCCGCACATTGACCATCCTCGTCTTTGCGGCAAGTGGAGCAATTGCCGGACTTGCCGGATTCAGTGAAGTCGCGGGTATTCATTATCGCTTACAGCAAAACATCTCAATTGGTTATGGTTACACAGGTATCATTGTGGCCTGGCTCGCCAGAAATCATCCGCTCGGTGTTGTCTTAAGCGCATTTTTTATGTCCATTGTTTTTGTCAGCACAGAAGTTCTGCAAATAGAATACGGCCTCCCCATTTCAATGGTTTATTTGTACCAGGGGATCATTTTGTTTACTGTTTTAGGTTCAGATATTTTTACTGAATATCGTTTGCGGATAACACGATTTTTGGTTTAGCCAAAAACACTATATTTGTTTTTGTGTGTTTTTGGCAAAATACTGTGAGTGATTGTTAAAAAGCAAAATATTATGGAATTTTTCATACAAATTTTGATTGCCGCAGTTGTCATGGGCACACCTTTGTTATTCGCAACACTGGGTGGCGTGATCAGCGAACGAGCCGGAGTGATCAATCTCGGTATGGAGGGGTTGATGCTCGTAGGAGCATTAGTCGCGTTTGTCGTCATGCTGAATACAGGAAGCTACTTTTATGCAGTCGCGGCAGCGGCTTTCGCTTCCGGAATTGTGTCAATGATTCACGGCGTAGTTTGCTTAATGCTGAGGGCCAGTCAGATTGCTTCCGGTTTGGCACTGACTTTTTTCGGAGCAGGACTCAGTGGTTTGTTTGGAGACAAACTGATGGGAGAAACTGTAGAACCTTTGAGCAGAATTCCTATTCCCGGACTGCATGCCATTCCCGTTCTTGGACCGGTACTTTTCAATCAGGATGCACTAGTTTATTTTTCCTACCTTTGTGTTGTTTTGTCATGGTGGATGCTCTTTAAAACAAGGTTGGGACTGAACATCCGATCAATGGGAGAAGCTCCGGAAGTTTGCGATTCGCTTGGACTTTCAGTTTTAGGTTATAGATTTTTTGCAGTAACAGTTGGAGGAATGTTGATTGGAATAGGAGGTGCGTATTTTCCGCTTGCATTAACTCCATTTTGGGTGGATGGTATTACTGCGGGTCGCGGATGGATTGCTGTTGCTTTGGTGATCTTCGCATTTTGGGATCCCGTTAAGGCATTGGGAGGAGCTTATCTCTTTGGTCTTGCACTGGCCTTGGAGCTGCGTTTGCAAATATTGGGCATCGACATATCTCCCTATTTTTTGAAAATGCTGCCTTTTGTTTTAACAATTTTGGTACTGACTTTGGTGACAATCCGGAATAATCGGCGCGGAATCCAAGTCATGCCTGCCGCACTGGGAAAAGTATTTTTCAGAGGCGAAAAGCACTGAACCCTTGTGAAACTTTATCCGGTATAGTACCGGATTTCGCAACGAACCCGTTTGAGGTTCATTTAATCTTTCTCTAGGAGATAAAATGAGAAAAATAATTTCAAAAATAATTGGAGTCTCCCTGACTCTGTTGATGGTTGGCGGCTACGCCTGGGCAGGAAAGCCCAGTGTTGGCTTCGTTTATGTCGGCCCCGTCGGCGATGGTGGATGGACTTATGCTCATGATCTGGGACGGAAAGCCCTCGAAGCTGCCGGTCACGAAACGAGCTATGTGGAGTCTGTTCCTGAAGGTGACTCAGAACGTGTGATCCGTAAAATGGCGCGTAAACACGACATAGTTTTTACCACCAGTTTTGGTTACATGGATCCCACTTTGAAAGTGGCAAAACAGTTTCCTGACAAAACCTTCCTGCACTGCTCGGGATTTAAGCAGGGCAAAAACATGGGTAACTATTTCGGACGCATGTATCAAGCAAAATATCTGGCCGCCATGATTGGCGCCGGAATGAGCAAAAAGGGACGGATCGGCATTGTCGGCTCCCAACCGATTCCGGAAATCATCCGGCATATCAATGCTATCACCCTGGGCGCGCAGCAAGTAAATCCAAATATCGAGGTGGAAGTAATCTGGATCAACAGTTGGTTCGATCCTGCCAAAGAAAGTGACGCGGCACAGGCGCTCATTGACAATGGCGCGGACATAATTGTCACCATGGCCGATTCCGCCGCAACGGTACAAACTGCCAAGAAGAATGGAGTTTATGCCATTGGAAATGATACGGACATGGCCATCTATGGTAAAGAAGCGCATTTGACCGCGGCAGTCTGGAACTGGGATGTCTATTATCTTGCGGCCGTAAAAGCTGTGGAAAATGGAACCTGGAAATCCAGTGCTGACTGGTGGGGACTTGACAGCGGAATTGTCGGTCTGACTAGTTTTCATCCGGATGTTCCTCAATCCCTGATTGTCCAAATGAACAGGGAAAAGGGAAGAATTCTGAGCGGTGCCATGGATGTTTTCGGCCATGGATTTACCAAGCAGGATGGAACTCGCGTTACCAAAGCCTTAAGTGATGGCGAGATGCTAGGTATGATGTTCTACGTCAAAGGAATTATCTCCAAGGTTCCTTCCAGCTAGTCGTTTTTATTCTTAAAAACGACTGAGAGACATGTCGGGTTAGGTCTTGGCTTAACCCGGCAACCGGCAGAATGATTGCAAGAGCATCATTGCGCTTTACCAAAATTCCCGGCACTAAATCTGAGTTTTCATTCCTTCCCCATAAAAACGATGCGACACAAATGGTCTGCTTTTTTTGAGCGGAATGCTGATGTTCCGGAAGTTGAGTCTGCCTTAAAATCTGCAAAAATTCTCACTGAAACTAAAACCGTTTTTCTGCATCGTTTGTCATTTGAAGCAGAACCTGCAGATTTTGAAAAAGTTCTTGTTGACTGGAATTTAACAAAGTTGAAGCCGGAGGAAAGGAATGGCTGATGAAGCTTTGTCGCGGATGAGTCTGAGTAATGTCTCCGAAGCAATCGCCAAACGAAAGGTGTCTTCACTGGAAGTTGTACGGAACAGTTTGGAACAACTTGAAAATCATGCTTCCAAACTGAATTGCCTGGCCCGTATTTTCCCGGAAAAAGCTCTGTACGATGCCCAGCAGGCAGATATGAAATTAGCTTCCGGAAATTCACGCGGTTCGCTTCACGGAGTTCCGCTTTCGCACAAAGACATGTTTTACCGTAACGCACAAATTACGGCATGCGGTTCAAAAATATGTGAGGAATACAAACCGGAAGTTACAGCCACAGTTTTGCTCAAACTGGATCAGGCGGGAGCGCTGGATATTGGGCGTTTGAACATGGTTGAATTTGCTTATGGACTGACCGGTCACAACGAAATTACAGGTGATGTTCGAAATCCGTGGAATCCGGAATACATTCCTGGAGGTTCTTCAAGTGGTCCGGCCGCAGCGGTTGCGAGTTTCTTGAGTTACGGATCGCTTGGTTCCGATACCGGAGGTTCAATCCGCTTTCCGGCATCATGCTGCGGACTTGTAGGGATGAAGCCAACATACGGCCGCGTCAGTCGTTTTGGCGCAATGCCGCTGTCCTTTTCTCTGGATCACATTGGTCCACTCACCAGAACCGTCGAGGATTGTGCACTTCTCACAAATATCATTTCAGGTTCAGACACAATCGACACAACCTCCGCTTTAAATCCGGAAACTGATTTTCTTGCTGAACTGGAATCCGGAATAACTGGTTTAAAAATTGGTGTTCCAACAACGTACGGTTCCGGACCTTGCGGATTTTTAGATGTTGTACATGCTGAGGTACTTAGGGAAATGGAAAAGAGTTTGGCCGTTTTTCGCAGCGCAGGAGCTGAAATAGTGCCGATTCCGCTTCCGGAAAGTTTTGAAATTTGCAACGACCTGGCAAATATAATCGCAGGCGCTGAGAGCAGTTCCGCCCATGCAAATTGGTTGAAGCAGAGAGCAGATGATTATGGTTCACAAACCCGTGAACGTCTTTTGACAGGTTCGTTGTTTTCCGCGATTGATTATCTTGAAGCACTAAAATTACGTAAAGTGGTTTTGAAAGAATTTCTGCAAACCGTTTTTACTAAAGTGGACGTTCTGCACACACCAGTTGTTCCAATTCCGGTGCCGACTTTGGCTGAATCAAACATCCAAGCCAATCCTGGCTTCATCGAATATCTCAGTCAGCTCGGACATTGCACACGCCCTTTTGATTACCTCGGACTCCCGGCTTTGTCGGTACCTGCGGGACAGACTGATAACGGTTTGCCGACAGGTTTTCAGTTAGTAGCACCGCCTTTTGAGGAAGCTCTTTTGTTTCGTACGGCGCGTGCCTATGAAAAGGAAACTTCCTGGTCTTTTCCTGAATTAATTTTTCAGTAAGCTTCGCAGAAGAAACTTCTTTGCTTCAATTTTATTTTTATTTTGGACTTTGAATTGAATTAAAATAATCTGCGGCTAAAAACATTTCCTGTTTTTTGCATGTAGAATAGTTTTTTAGCTAAATTAAGTTGACGTTATACTACGTCAAGCTAGAATTAGATTGCACTTTTGGCTTGTATTTCATGCTGAACGTGTGACAATCTAACGGCAAAAGATATATAAAATATTTTCGCTAAGTACTTGAGTTAATTTGAACTTCAAGCTTGGAAAACATAACTTCGGAGTAATTCTAATGAAAAATATGCGTCACGGGGTCTTTGCCCTCATAATGTTATTGGTTGGGTTCCCTGTATTTGCCGGAAGCGGAAGCGGCGGAGGCAACAGCTTGATTGAACCCTTGGGCGCAATGCTTTTGGCGGCTGCCGTGGTTGCAATTATTTTGAGCTACGCAAAACAAGCGAGTTTATTTGCATTCATTATTGTCGGAGTTTTAGGTGGAATCTTTGGTGTAAGAGAAGTAATCAACAAAGATGTGATGACCGCGTTTGTAGATATCGGAATTACGCTTTTGCTTTTTATGGCCGGAATGGAAGTTGATATTCCCGGATTGATTAAACGCTGGAAACTGCTGATCATCAACGGATTTGGCCAGATCATTGGTCTATTCGGCATCAGTGCGGCATTGGGACTTTTGTACGTTGGCATTGACACGGATTATATGGTAGCCGCAGGACTGCCGGCAGAAAACGCTACACCTGCTTTAATTTATTTCGCGCTCTGTCTCACTTTGTCTTCCACTATTCTGGTCATTGGAACTCTCAAAAGCACAGGCCAAATTGGACAGGAGCACGGCCAAGTTGCACTCGGTTTGATGGTACTACAGGATATTGTGGCAGTGGTTGCACTCGCCATTCTCGGCAGCTTGAATCCTGACAAAGTCGGCGGCGCCTCTTTAGGTGTGGAAGTTGCGATGATTTTTGGGAAAATGATTGGACTGGCAATTGTTCTTTATTTTGTGACCAAGTATCTGCTTAATCCTCTGTTTAAATTCTTTGCGAAATCAGGTGAGTTACTCTTCATAGGAACTTTAGGTTACGGAATGGGAGTGGCAGCGCTTTGCGAAGTAATCCATTTTTCTTCCGGAATCGGTGCCTTTTTTGCGGGAGCAACTCTGGCGGCTCTTCCATATCGACATGAGATTGAAGATAAAGTAGAACCACTGAAAGCCTTTGGCATTATTCTCTTTTTTATGGGTTTGGGTTTTGATATTTCCGAATTGAAACCGGAACAAATGCTCGGTGGTTTAGCAGAAGGATTTATACTTGCGGTATTGGTAGTAGTCTTAACAATCCCCTTGATGTTACTCTTGGGTTACCTGAGCCGATTGAATGGAAAACCATCATTTCTGATGGGTGCCATCATTAATCAAAGTTCAGAGTTCTCGTTGATGCTGGCAGTGCTATGTTGGCAGTACAAGCTCTTTGATCCACATCTCTTTATAGTAATAACTTTGGTAGTTCTGATTTCATTTTTCTTTTCTTCATTGGGACACCAATTTCTTGATCCTATTTATGGTGCATTTGCCAAAACACTGAGCTTCATGGATGGACGATCTACTGCTGCGGAAGAATCCGGATCAGAAGAATTTGAGATGGATGGTCATGTAGTCATTATGGAATATAACGAATTAGCAATCGAAATTGCGGATTTCTATGCAAAGCGTGGACAACAGGTTTTGCTACTCGATCTTGATCCGGACATCACAGATTATTTTAAAAATCAGCATGGACACAGCAACATCCATGCACATTACTCCAATATGGCCGATCCTGATGTGTGGGAAGATTTAGCGTTTAACAAAGCAAAAATTGTGATTTCCTGTATGGATGGCGGTCAGGAAGCAGAAATGGCGATTTCCCGCTGGCTCAAAAAGGAAGCACCAGACGTTCCTTTTATTGCGGCAACATCCTCTCATGAAGAAACTTTGGAATTGTATGAAGCTGGTGCGCGTTATGTAATTCAAACCGAGTACCTGGCGGCAAAGTCGTTCCGAGAAATTTTTGAAATTGAAGTCAGCAAACCACTTAAAGACGCTTTCCGTACAGTTGGTGAAAGCCATCTTTCAGAAACAAAAAAATTGCAAGAGGGTCTAGGCGACGCTTTTGCCAAAGCTTGATTAAACGCAAAACAACATTACCAAGAGGTCTCATGACTAAATCACTTTTCTACAGATTTTCGGCAATATTTGCTGTTGGACTTTTCGCAGCATTTCCTGCATATGCGGGAGGTGGCGGTTGGTTCATTAAGCCCCTGGGACTAATGCTCGGCGGTGCAATGCTGTTGACGATATTACTGACAAAACTAAAGCAAACTAATATCCTTGCTTTTGTGATCATGGGCTACATCATGGCCAGTGTCGCCGGACTTCCGGAAACCACACTGGATGAGCTCAATGAACATTACAGCGGGATTCGTTCCATTCTTGGCGGATTTCAGCAAATTGGCATTGTGCTGATTCTCTTCATGGCCGGTTTGCAATTCAATCTGAAGGATATTACCAAACGCCTGAATTTGATTCTGGTCAATGGAGTCGGTTATATGGGTCTGGGTTTTCTGCTTTTCTTTTGGGCCGCGGTTCAATTTGCGGGAACAGATGGTTTTAGTGAAAGCATCTATTTGGCGCTTTGTCTTGCAGTTCCTTCCAGCATCTTGGTTGCTGCCGCCCTTGAAAATAGTGGTGCGGAAGAATCTCTGCAGGGACAAATTTCAACCGGAATCACTGTGCTAAGTTCTCTGGCTGCAATGGTTCTCATTGCAAAGTTAAGTGCAACCGGAATTGTAAGCCAATATTCCGAAACCTCAGACCTCTTTTCCTCATTTAACATGCACAAAGAAACCATGGTTTTCAATCTCTGGTTGACAGAAGAATTGGTGCTGTTGGTTGTTATTCTCATGATTCTTTCCAAAGTTGTGCTGGAACCTGTTGTGCGTTATTTGTTACGCTCGTCAGAACTCCTCTTTGTCAGCGCACTCGGATACTGTATGGGAATTGCGGCGATTTGCGGATACATCGGTATTTCTCCGGAAGCAGGTGCTTTCTTTGCCGGAATTTCTGTTGGAAATCTACCCTATAGACTGGACATTGAGGACAAGGTTGGACCACTGAAATCATTCGGTGGAGCATTGTTTTTCCTGACACTTGGTGTTGAAATGGCAACCATAAAATCAGCAAACTTTTCCAACAACCTTGGTGCAATAATTCCACTTCTTCTGTTGGTCGTTTTTATCAAACCGGTTTTTTTAATTATCACCGGATATGCGGTAAAGCTCAAAGGGCGCACCGCATTTTTCATCGGCACAACCTTAAACCAGTCTTCAGAAATTTCAATTATAGTCGCTTTGTTGGCTTGGAAAGCAACCGTTTTCAATGATCGTCTTTTTGCGATTGTGATTGCGGTAATTCTGCTTTCTCTCTTTTTCTCTGCCATGGGGCATGCAGTTCAGTCAAGACTCTACAATTCTTTTAAAGGCTTAGTCGCTTTCTTGAACCGTGATATTTCTGCGGCAGAACTGGAAACTAAGCAAAATGTTGTTTTGAAAGACCATGTTGTACTACTTGGGTTTAACGAAGTTTCACAAGCAATTGGTGAACTTTATGAACCTAAAGGAGAGCGTGTTTTATTGATAGACTGTGATCCGGAAATAATTGATTATTTTAAGGCACGCCAGGATTCTAATATTGACCCTGTTTATGCAGACCCAACCGATCCGAATGTGTGGAAAGAGTACAAACTAAGTGCGGCAAAGGTTATTGTTTCCTGTACTGGAAGTGACGTTGATGCGGATGTAGAGCTTGTCGGTTTCATTAAAGGTCAAGCTCCCGACCTTCCTGTTTTAGCGGTCACAGCCTCTCATGAGGATTCCCTGAAACTATACGAAAGTGGGGCACGCTACGTTATTCAGACTGACCACCTTGCCTCAAAAACATTCAGAAAAGTTTTTGCTAAAGAAATTGACAAGCCGGCTCCTGAGTCTTTTGTGGAAGAAGGAAGTAATCACTGGAAGGATACTCGTTCCATCAGAGATGGTTTGGGAGAAATATTCAAGTTGGTCTAATTTTTCAAGATTTGCATCTCAAGGTTCAGCAATGACCTTGAGATTTTTTCTTGTCAAATTCTTGCCCGCACATTCGGTGCACGGAGTTGATTTGCCCGGAACTGTTCTACACGCTTGTGTCCAAGCTTGATCAAATTTTCTATTTGATCTTCAGGAACATTTATTGCTGCTGCAATTTCATACAACAACTTTTCTTCCCTCTCATCAAAACTCCTGTCAACAGTAGCAATATTGAGTAGACTCACAAGCAGTTTTCCCTTCTCTTTTTTGCTGAATTTAATCGCTTCAATCGGGGGCGTCTGCCAACGTAGAATATACTCTTCCAACTCCTGAATTTTCTTCTTATCCTTCACCATACGGATCGCAGAATGCAGAAATGAGCGTTCATGAAGATCGATATGTTCATCAGCCATAACCATCGCAACAACAGCACCGGCAAACCAAAACAATTGTTTTTCAGTCATTCGGCCAACTAATTCAACATCAAACTCAGGAACATCATGCTCAGTAGTATCCATTTTTATTTTTCTCAAAACCCTGGTACTTTTAAGTGCTTTTCTTGCATTCTCATTCCCGTATTTTGCCGCTTCACGGAACCAGTGATATGATTCATCCAAATTTTTGGTCACACCTTTTCCATTAAAATTCATCAGTCCAAGATTATATTTTGCACGAGTATGGTCCTGAATTGCTGCTTGATGAAAACAGTTATATGCCTCCTCATAATCTTCTTCGTTTTTGATCAACTTCAGTCCTCTGCGGAACAATTTTTCTGCCTCTGCTGATGGTTTAACTTCAACTTGGGCACCGTCTGTTTCATCATTGAAATCCTCCTCAAAACCTTTTTGCTGAGCGGTAACTTTCACCGGTGCGATATAAATTAAGCGATCACCTGGATTTACCTGAATATCCGGATTGGGATTAACCAGGAGTTTATGAGTCTGACTGCGGATCAAACCTACAAGCAGTTCTTCTTCTTTTGACTTCAAATCCAAAATTGTTTCGAGCCAACTGTTGGCTTCCCATTCCTGGCTTAATTGACGTACATGCAGACTTTGAGTCGTTGCTTCCTCCAAAATAATTTCTTCAATCAGAGTGCCTAATCCCGGATTTAAAGCTGATTGGGAAAGGATGGGAGCAATCAACTCTTCCGGATCCAGGCAATAATCGCAACCCACTTTAAAGAGTTGTTGATCAAAATCTTCTTTGTGATAAGTAGCAATAGTAAACACCTCGCCATCCGTTGCCTGTTCCAACCGCAGGACAGACATAAGGTTCTGTCCATCATCGGAATGATCTATCAGTGCTACTTTCGCCTCACTTGATCTGGCCTCCAGAAAAGATTTTTCCGAGTTTGAATCTCCTTCAATCCACTCAACTTCCAAATTGCTTGGAATTTCCTCGAACATTGGAATATCTGAAAGCACAACGATTTTCTCCTGTTGATTTCTTTGACTCATTTCAAGCAAGCAGCGATTGATAAAAACCTGATTGTCTGAGCTAATCAAAATGTGACCATCAAGACCAATTTCGTCCATTCCGATTACATCAATCGCGTGTTCTTCCAGATCACCTCTTGGGCGTGCTAAAGGCGGTTCTATTTGCATAATTAAACAACCTTTAGGAATTTCAAATGAGGAATCCGGATTGATCAGCACTACTTCATCAATAACAACCGCAAGAGGCATAATTCCGTGTTTCTGTTTTTTCTTTTTTATGAGCTCCAGCCATGTTCCACCGATGTGTGCTGGATCCGGTTTACTGGCAGTGATTATGTGTCCCTGTGAGCAATTGATCACTTCTTTGATCCATTCAGGTGCTCCTTGTGAATGAAAAGCTAACAGCATCAATGGTACATAAAGATCGTATGGATCCAAAGCATGATCGCATCCTACATCCTCAAAATATTTTCTGAATTCTCGGCCAACGTACTGTGCTTGAGTTACAATTTTTCCTTCACTCAAAGTTTCGAGTTGCAAAACTGTCATCAGGGCAAAACTGTTTTCTTTAAAATAAACATAGGCAATTTTCGCTTTTGATGCTGATGCCTTCCTTAAAACGTTTAGATCAAAAGCATCTCCAGAGACCCATTTCAAGTTATTATAAGAAGTTGCCAGCAGCGGATGCTCACCTTTTGGAGAGATCAACACAACTCTGTCTTTTTCAACAAATTGTTTATTCTGCGAAATAATTTCCAGCATCCAGGTTGGATCATCCGAACAGATCAACACATGCCTTTTTATTTTTATAGAGTCCAGACCGCGGTCACGTCCGGAGCGATACTGCTGAAACTTGTCTGTCACCAATGACACAACAATTGAAAAATTGATTAGACCCGCCGCCATTACCATAAAAGTAAATATTCTTCCCGGAATAGTTACAGGTGACATGTCACCATAGCCGACTGTGGTAAACGTCACCACTGTCCACCATAGAGAATCGAATACTGAACTGTAGGGGCTCTCTTCATTCCCAGACAGAATGTATTCTAATAAATAAATACCGACTGTTGAGGCGAGCAAAAAAGCTGGAATCAACACAATTAAGAAAAAACGGATTTTCATATTTGTTTTTTGAAGATTATTTTTTCTTATGGATTATGATGAATAAATTTCTTAAAACTGAAAATAGACAGCCAAATTCTAAACAACAGGATTAAACATTTTTTTTCATAAACTTAAGTATGCTTTAAATTAATTTGCAGTTACGATGAACTTTTTTATAGTTAAACTGCCATCTCCATAAACAACCTCTGCGCCCAACTCCAGATCAAGGATATATTCCTCACCTGTAACCCAACCAAGTCTTTTCCATTCATCAAGCACAAGCTTCAGATCTACTGTACCGCTAAGATAATCTGTGTAAAAAACTACTGCGGAATAGTCCCAACCACTGTGGTTTGCATTTCGCCAAACGGCATGAGATGGTGTCAGCGCTAAATTTGCAGAGTTTCCATTTCCGCCTGATGGACTAGGATCACTACCTTCGTGTAACCAGATCATGACCTCATCTGTGATGGCAGATTGTCCTCCATCAGGATCATTAGACAACCAACTCTCCAAAGCAATGTTAAAGCCGTTAGATGAATAACTTCTTTCCAAATCAAATTCAACCTTGAATTCCTGCAGATTATTTATTTTGATTGGAAATGGTGAATTATCAGTTCCATTTGAATCCCACGGTTTTCGACCAACATAGACTTCCTGATAAGAACGTACACCACCGTTAGTCGAGGGCCAACTCCATTCAATAACAGTTCCTGCGGGGTAGTCATCCGTTACAGTTATACAAGCTGAGTAATCTACCCCATTCTGGTAAGAACCCTTTCCCCAGACATTGTTAGAAAAACGGTAACCATTTGCATCCTTGGTGGCCCAGTCATCACAATATTTGCCTGCAATTGAAATTTCATTGGAATTCATTTTACAGGAAAAAACCATGAAAGCTATTATAACTCCGAGAAATACGATGGATTTTTGTGATTTCATTTTTGCTGGTTATCGATAGTTTCTTGACATGATTAAGCATAAGTCTTGTCACAATGAAGACAACACTTTCCAACGTCACATTACAGTTACTGCGGATGAAATGAGGGCATGAAATGGCTGGATCAAAAGAAAATCCGGAATGAAAGACAACTAAGTGGATTCCAAAAAACTTTTAAAAAAGTTCAATTCCCGCAAAGCATCAAATTATTGGTGGGCCAGGCAGGACTTGAACCTGCGACCGGACGATTATGAGTCGTCAGCTCTAACCAACTGAGCTACTGGCCCAAACCAATCCTCTTATTTTAGCTGTCATTCCGGAGTTAAAACAAGACTTTTCCGAAATAATTAAAAGAAGAATCACCTGCATTACAGCATCATTCCGGATTAACTTGGCAAAAGTGAGAAGCGCATCATCGGTGGTTTACGCGCAAAAAACTGTTCTGAGGTTTTTGCCATCCGCAACAAAAAAGATTCTTCCCAGGGACGTCCCATTATCTGCATTCCCACCGGCAAACCCTTTGCGTCGTATCCTACCGGAAATGAAATCGCGGGAAAGCCGCCAATACTTGCTTCCGGAGCATAACGCATCAACTCCGTTAATGTACTGAGATCTGATTCTCCATGAGTCAAAGAATCCGGCAGAATAGGAGGAGCAGTACAGGCTGTTGTCGGAGTTACAATCGCGTCAACGTTTTGAAATATTTGGGTTAAGTTTCTTATCAGTTGGGCACGTATCCGCTGAGCTTTTACATAATCACTCCCGCTAAACTCTTTCGCAAGGGTGAGATTAAGCAATGCATCCAATCCAAAAGGTTGTCGAAACGTTTTAAAATGCGCTTGCAGTGAAGTCAGCATTTCGGTCACAATCGTGACTATGTGCGCCATGTGTGCTTCATTCAATTCAGGAATTTCAATTTCCTCTACGGTAGCTCCTTGTGATATAAAAGCATCCAGCATTCGTTCACAATTTTTAACAATATCCGCAGACGCATGATTGAACCACGCTGAAAATTTACCCAGTTTTACTCCTGTCAAATTTGCGTCACCAAAATCCCGCAATTCAACAGGTGGTTGATTTTGCGTAAGTAGTTGTTTGGGATCAGGTCCGGCAAGAAAGGAATAGGCCAGGGCGGCATCATTAGCCGTGGAAGTGATTGGACCAACTGTCGAAACACTCCAGGAAAGTGGAGCAGCGCCGGCAGAACTGATCCGGCCCCATGTTGTTTTTAAACCGACAACACCACACAAACTGGCCGGAATCCGGATTGATCCGCCACCATCCATTCCAAGCGCAATTGGCGACAATCCTGCGGCAACAGCGGCAGCGGAACCGCTTGAAGATCCTCCCGGATAATGATCTAAATGATGCGGATTTCTTGTTGTTCCATAATGGATATTGAGTCCGGTGACTCCAATACCAATTTCGTGCATATTGGTTTTACCCACCATCAGTGCCCCTGCAGAACGTAGGCGGGCAACACTGGTCGCATCCTTTAAAGGTGCTTTTTTGTTGTAAAATTTGGTACCGACCATTGTCGGAAACGGCAACATATCCAGCTCATCTTTTACGGCAACCGGAACACCATCCAGGATCCCCAATGATTCACCGCGTTCATAACGCTCAGTTGAAGCTTTTGCCTGCCGCATCAATTCCTTTTCTTCCCATGCGATAAACGGACGTAAGGGCACAGCGCTTTCTTCAATACTGCGAATGATGTCCAGCAAACGCATGGCAACATCTACAGGAGTTGTTTTTCCTTCCAGATAAGCCTGATGAAAATCGGCTGACGTTTCCGGCTGAAAAAGACTTTGCTTTGCGGAAATGGCGTTCTTAGCGGCAGTTAAAGCTGGTCGTTTCTTATCTACTGAATCAATAAACTGCTTGATTGATTTTTTTGCGTCTGCAGAATTAATTTTACTATCCACAGGATGGAACGGCTCCATCACAGGATTATCTTCAACTTTGCTTTTTCGTAAACTTGGCAGACCCGCCTGACGCAAAAGCAGCGGAATGAGGAGCATACGAATTCCAGGTGTGCGTATAAGCATTACCAATATTTTCAGGGCACGCCCAGTTGTTCTGGGGATTTTAATGGTCTTAAGGTTATAAACAGGTTTTTCTTTTTTTGCAAAAGGCCATAAGTTTCGCACAAGCTTTTTTGATTTAGTCCTTATTATCTTAGTTTTGCTTTCCTGATTTTCCATATTTCACTCAATATTCACTGATTCGTGTGGAAGTTCACAAACAAAGCATGCTCCATCTGTGATTTCAGCATCAATCCAAATTTTGCCGCCATGTGCTTCGACAATTTTTTTAACTGTGGCCAAGCCAAATCCGTAACCTTCTACATCGTAATTCAAGCGCGCATTTGTTTCAAACACTTTATCCTGAAATTTCTGAATTATTCCGGGACCGTTATCACGTATCCAATATTTAACCGTGCCTGCACTTTCGTCTCCACCAAATTCGATTTGCACCGGATTTCTTGAACCCCTGTATTTGATGGAATTTGCAATCAGATTTTGCCAAACTTTCAGCATCCGGATTGGATCACACCGTGCTTCAGGCATTTCCGGAAGTTTGCCAAAACTGACCATTCCTTCACGTTCCGCATACTCAAAATTTACTATCACAGTCCTGATTAGTTTCTCCATTGAAACTGACTCCAATTCCCCAATTACTTGCCCTGCTTCTGCGTAATCAAGTTGCGTATTGATGAAATCCAGCATTTTATGGAATGTCTGCGGAATTCGCTCCAGAATATCTTTTATACTTTCATCCTCAACAATTTGCGGATATTCATTCTTAATCCGGTACAGAAATAAATCATAGAGGCTGGCGGCACCTACAATTGGAGATTTCAGATCATGACTGACCGTGTGTGAAAAATTGCTAAGCTCCTCTTTTTTTTGAAATAACTCCTGATTCAGTTCTTTGATTCGATCAATATCTTCTTTGCTGCGCAACGCAGATTTTACACGAGCCACTAAAGTGGTTCGATCAATGGGCTTGTAAATATAATCCACTGCTCCCGCATCAAAAGCGTCCTCAAAGGATTTCATTTCCTGTTTGGCGGTAACCATCAAAACAGGAATATCGTGACATACAGGAATCATTTTGATGCGTTTCGTGGCCTCAATACCGTCCATTTCCGGCATCATAATATCCATCAAAATGCAGTCCGGACGCCAGTTATCCAGAATTTTCAACGCTTCCTTGCCCGACGAAGCCTTACGAAACTCACACTTCAATTTACGCCGCAGATGGTCTTCAATCAAAACACAGTTGTCCTCAATATCGTCAACAATCAATATTCGGTGCGTAGCCCTGTTGTCATCGACTGGCATTACTTTTTGTCACTACATGTGAATCGAACGTTTATCTGTGGCGTCCAGCATTGCTTCTTTGATCGCTTCCGCATATGTCGGATGCGCATGTGACATCCTGGCAATATCTTCCGCACTGGCGCGATATTCCAACGCAACAACTGCTTCCGCAATTAAATCTGCGGCACGTGCGCCAACCAGATGAATACCTAATATTTCGTCGGTTTCCTTATCCGTCAGAACTTTTGCAAATCCGTCTGTATCCATCGATGCACGGGCGCGTCCAAGTGCCTTAAAAGGGAAACTGCCGGTTTTGTAGTTGTAATTTTCAGCCTTCAATTCATCCTCGGTAAATCCAACACCCGCCACCTCCGGCCATGTGTAAAGCACGCCCGGAATTGCTTTGTAATTGATATGCGGTTTTTGACCGGCCATCGTTTCTGCCACAAACGTTCCTTCTTCTTCTGCTTTGTGTGCCAGCATTGCTCCTGCCACCACGTCACCAATTGCATAAATTCCGGGAACTGCTGTTTCCAAATTTTCGTTCACCGGAATACGTCCCTGCTTGTCCAGAGAAACGCCAATGTTCTCTAAACCAAGATTATCCGTGTAAGGCCGGCGTCCAACTGCGACCAGACAATAATCTCCGTTGAATTCTACTTCTTCGCCTTTTTTGTTTTTTGCAACCACCTTTACGCCTTCTCCTTTAACACTCACATTTTGAACCGCATGGCTGAGAAAAAATTTCATACCCTGTTTTTTTAAAATCCGTTGAATTTCTTTTGCAAGCGAAAAATCCATTCCTGGAATAAGGCGATCAAGGAATTCCACTACCTGAACTTCTGTGCCAAGTCTGGCATAAACAGAACCTAGTTCCAACCCGATTACTCCTCCACCAATCACAATTAGTTTTTCCGGAACCTTTTCCAAACTCAGGGCTTCGGTGGAGGTTATGATACGCTTTTTATCACAAACCACTCCTGGAATACTGGATGGTTTGGAACCCGTCGCAATGATAACACGCTCTGTACTCACTGTTTCCTCGGCCCCGTCTGCCCCAATTACAGAAATCGTTTGTTTGTCCTTAAAAGTGGCATGTCCGTTAATAACTCTGATTTTATTTTTCTTCATCAAAAACTGAATCCCCACGCAAGTCTGCTCTATCACTTCGTCCTTACGCTGACGCATCCGCGGCCAATCGAGCTCAATCTTTTCCACCTTTATTCCATGTGCCTCAAAATGCTTGTTGGCGTTTTCAAAATGCTCACTTGAATCCAGCAGTGCTTTTGAAGGAATACAGCCTACATTGAGGCATGTTCCTCCCAACGTAGGATAGCGTTCAATGATTGCGGTTTTCATCCCCAACTGCGCACAGCGGATCGCGGCAACATATCCTCCTGGACCGGAACCGATTATTGTTGTTTGAAATTCAGGCATTGTTTTTTATATTGAGAGAAAGTAAAAAAGGTTCTAAGGCATTACTTGATTAGGCACTAAGGCACTAAGGCACTAAATTCAACTAGCCCTTTTGATTTTGCTAATCAGAGATAGCAGCATTCGTTCTATTTCTCGAGTTGTTTCATATTGGCCGTTGAATTCATGCTCAGAAAGGTATTCTAAGTTTTTCGCAATTTCCAGTTGAGTTTGTAACTCATATAATGAACCTACTGAAATTTGCAGAAAACGAATATAATCCTTGGTTGATCTTCGTCCATACCCTTCTGCAATATTACTTGGAATTGAAACTGCACAACGGCGTAACTGTGAAACCAAACCATAAAACTCCACTCTTTGGAAATTTTCCGTATGCTCGATAGATCTGTGTTATCAAATCCATAGATTTTTGCCAAACAATCAAATCACGAAATGTGTTTATCGTTCCCATCTTGATCTTAGCTCATACTTCGTGTCTAAGTGCCTCAGTGCCTTTTTTCTGCCTCAGTGCCTTTTTTAAACCAAAAGCATCCTTGTCGGATTTTCCAGATATTCTCTTACACGAACTAAAAAACTCACCGATTGCTGGCCATCGACAATGCGGTGATCGTATGACAAGGCCAAATACATTACGGGACGAATCTCGACTTTTCCGTTTACTGCCATTGGCCGATCAACGATATTGTGCATTCCCAGAATTGCACTTTGCGGAGGATTCAGAATTGGAGTTGAAAGCATCGAACCGAAAACTCCGCCGTTTGTGATAGAGAAGGTTCCGCCTGCCATTTCGTCTATACTGAGTTTGTTGTCACGGGCGCGTTTAGCAAGCCTGCCGATTTCCATTTCAATTTGTGCCAGTGTCAATGATTCCGCATTTCGAACTACCGGAACCATCAAACCTTTGGGCGCGCTAACGGCAATTCCCATGTCAACATAGTCGTGAAAAACTATTTCTTCTCCATCCAACTGCGCGTTTACTGCCGGAAAGTCCCTCAATGCTTCTGTACAAGCTTTGGTAAAAAGGCTCATGTAGCCCAATTTTACATCGTATTTTTCCAGAAACGTTTCTTTGCACTGACTGCGTAACTCAATAATTGCGTGCATATCAACTTCATTAAAAGTCGTCAACATTGCAGTTTCGTTTTTTACCGCAACCAGACGTTCCGCAAGTTTTCTACGTAATCGGGACAATCGTTCCCTCTTTATATTTCTGGAAGCGGAAACAACAGGTGGCGGCGCCTGTTTTGATACCGTAGTTGAAGCAACAGATTCAGGAACTTGTTGAGCATGTTGAAGCACATCCTGTTTTGTAATCCGCCCTCCTGGACCTTCTCCGGAAACACCTGTTAAACCTTGTTCAGCCATCATTTTTCTTGCGGCTGGTGAGGGATGTCCTTCTGCATAGGAATCCGCATTCGCAACTGATTTATCCTCAACAGTTGATTTTTCGGAAGAATCTCTGGATATTTTGGTTGAAACAGATTTCGGCTTCGCGGCAGCAGTATCAATCGAACAGGCCACATCACCGACATTCGCGATTTCTCCTGCATGCAGCAAAATTTTCAGTACACCATCACTTTCCGCAATCAGAGGTAAGGTCGCCTTGTCGGTTTCAATTTCGCAAATTGTTTCGTCAAGTTTGACATAATCACCATCTGTTTTGAACCAACTGCCGATTTCAACTTCAGTGATTGATTCTCCGGGACTCGGAATTTTTATTTCCACAATAGACATAAAAGAGACCTTTAAATGGGTTAGTAAATAATGATGAATCTGAGAGAATGCAAAACTGTGTTAATCCTCAAATGCTCTTCGCACAAGATTTTCCTGTTGTTTTACGTGCAGTTTTGGCGAACCGACCGCAGGCGAGCTATCTGCTTCACGTGCAACAAGTTCCAGACTGTTACCTGCTTTAAGGAATGTACGCAAAACGAAACTCCACGCACCCATATTTTCCGGCTCTTCCTGCACCCAACGCCATTGTTTTGCTTTCGTATAACGTTTAAATATCGAGCGCAGTTGTTTTTCAGGAAAAGGGTAAAGCTGTTCCAAACGCACAATCGCAATGTCGCTGACATCCTTTTTTTGCTGACGATCAAGCAAATCATAATACACTTTACCACTGCAAAACAAAACTTTCCGGACAGATTCTGCATCCAAAATTTGATCATCAATGACTTCCTGGAAGCGAGTTCCTTCCAGAAAATCATCGAGCGGACTCACACACAAAGGGTGACGCAGCAAACTTTTTGGTGTAAATATAACCAGCGGTTTTCGAAACGGGTAAGCCATTTGGCGCAGCAAAATATGAAAGATATTTGCAGGAGTTGTACAGTTTATGATCTGCATATTATTTTTCGCACAAAGAATGAGAAAGCGTTCTATTCGCGCAGAAGAATGTTCCGATCCTTGCCCCTCATGTCCGTGCGGCAACAGGAGCACCACGCCATTCATCCTATGCCATTTTGTTTCAGATGATGCAATAAACTGATCAATTATAATTTGTGCTCCATTTGCAAAATCCCCAAACTGCGCCTCCCAAATTGTTAAAGAAGTCGGAGCTGCATAAGCATATCCGTATTCAAAACCCAGAACTCCATATTCTGAGAGAAACGAATTGTAAACTTCAAACGGTGCCTGTCCATCAAAAATATGGTTCAGAGGAACGTGTTTGGTGTTGTCCTCCGCGGTGATTATTGCATGACGGTGGGCAAATGTTCCCCTGCCGCTGTCCTGACCACTTAGTCTGACAGGAGTCCCGTTTGTGACCAAAACCGCATATGCCATAGTTTCTGCCATTCCCCAATCAAGTTGTTTATCTTCTGCAACCATTTTGCGGCGGTTTTGATAGAGCTTTTGGATTTTCGCAAAGAATTTCAAATTAGAGTCCGAACTTCCGTTTCGTGACAAATCCGTCACCCGCTCGCTGATTTCCAAAAATTTATTTTCTGCAACACCTGTTTGCGGAGATACATCAAAATCCTTTTTTTCCGCTCTTCGGACTCCGGACCAGACTCCTTTCAAAAATGAAGTCACAGAAGCGGTTTCCTGTTGTTTTGCTTTTTCAAGACGATCGACAAGGTACTGTTTAAATTCATCCTCTATTTCGGTCGTTTCTTTTTCAGTCAAACTTCCGGACTCAACGAGTTTCTTACTGTAGACCTCACGGACTTTTGGATGCCTGGCAATACGTCGATACAAATCGGGCTGTGTAAATCTTGGTTCGTCCGCTTCGTTGTGTCCATGCCGCCGATAACCTAAAATATCAACAAACACGTCCCGATGAAATTTTTGACGAAATTCAAGGGCCAGTTTTATCACATAAACCACTGCTTCAATATCATCGGCATTTACATGAAATACCGGAGAAAGTGTCGTTTTTGCTATATCTGTACAATAGGTGCTGGAACGCCCCTCTCCATAATCCGCAGTAAAACCAACCTGATTATTTATCACTAGATGCACAGTTCCTCCCGTTCCATATCCAGGCAACTGCGACATTTGCAGAACTTCATAGACGATACCCTGACCGGCCAGTGAATGATCTCCATGAATCAGAATCGGCACCAGTTTTTTAACATTACCATCGTGATATTGGTCTATTTTCGCGCGTGAAATTCCTGCTACAACCGGATTTACAGCTTCCAAATGTGAAGGATTTGGCGTCAAACTCAAGTGCACTTTTTTTCCGCTGCGAACTTTTTTGTCACTTGAATAGCCCATGTGGTATTTAACATCACCGGCAAATCCGTCTGATCCAATTGCTTTGCCCTCAAATTCAGCAAAAATATCGTTATATGTTTTTCCCAGAACATTTGCTAAAACATTCAGCCTACCGCGATGAGCCATACCGATAACAAACTCCTCAACTCCAAGTTCTGCTCCATATTCTACAACTGTATCAAGTGCCGGAATAATTGATTCTCCGCCTTCCAGTGAAAAACGTTTTTGACCTACAAATTTAGTGTGGAGAAAGCTTTCAAAAGCAACAGCCTCATTTGTTTTGCGCAAAAGTTCTATTTTCTCTTCACGGGAAAAATTTGGCGTGTTGCGGCAGGATTCCATTTTTTGCTCTAACCAGGTGATAATCTCCAGCGTCCGCACAAATTTATATTCCACACCGATTGAACCGCAATAAGTTTGCTCCAAAAGCTCCTGAATTTCCCTTAAAGTAGCGGTTCCCAGTCCAATTCTGGATCCTGCGTGAAATTCCGTATCCATATCCGCTTCGCCCAAACCAAAGTTCTCCAGGTCAATTGGACCATCATGTTTTCGACGCGGCCTTACAGGATTTGTTTTTGCGAACATGTGTCCACGCTGACGATAAGCACCTATCAGGTTACTGACCGACAGTTCTTTTTGAAATTGTTCCGGCACAAAATCTTCAGCAAGACTTTCATCCGTTTTTTTTGCCTTAACTTGTGAATAATCTGTTTTTGAAAATTCGAAACCTTCAAAAAAATTTCGCCACTCCTGATCAACAGAATCGGGGTCTTGTTGATATTGCTGATAAAGTCCTTCAAATGCGCCAATATCAGCGTTGTTTAAATAGGAAAGTGGAGTCATGATAGTAGTCAGCTAATTACTAATAAAAATATGCAGTAGAAATTTTTGTGTGATGAACCTCTATCTTATAGTAAAATTGGAGAAGAATGAAGTTTCATTTTATTGACATTTCAAACAGGGTCAGGCTACTACAATAATATCATTAAGATTTCAGACTATTTACTAAACAATCAAAACTGATTAAACATGAATACCGCAGATATTTTGGTGATTGGCGGAGGAGTTATCGGTGCGGCAGTAGCGTATGGACTGGCGGAACGAGGTGCGCAAGTGACATTGTTGGACCAAGGCGGAATCGCGCCCAACGCTTCACGGGGAAATTTCGGACTTGTCTGGGTACAGGGAAAAGGGCTTGGAATGCCGCGTTACGCGCAATGGACTCTAGAAGCCGCGCAAACTTGGCCGAAGTTTTCTGCGGATTTACTCGAGGAAACCGGAATTGATGTGGACTATCAGCAACCGGGTGGATTTGAAGTTTGTCTGGGCGAGGAAGAATTTTCTCTGCGAAAAGCGGAATTGGAGCAGCTGCGGCAGGAAACAGCAAACTGCGTTGCAAATTCTGTTGGGATCGACAAATGCGAAATGCTGAATAGCCGGAACATGCAGGAATTGATTCCGGAAATGCGCTTGGGAGATTTCGTTTCCGGAGCTTCTTTTTCAACGCTGGACGGACACCTGAATCCTCTGCTTTTGTTGAGCGCATTGACGGCCGCAATCAAAAAAAGCGGAACCAGCTATTATCCGGACCAGCAAGTTGAATCAATTTCTTTCCGGAATGATTGCTTTGATGTCCAGACAACTACGGAACGATTTTCGGCGAAAAAAGTGGTGCTGGCATGTGGTTTGGGAATCAAAACATTGGCGAGTCAAATTGGACTGGAAATTCCGATTCATCCCCAGCGTGGACAAATTCTTGTGACTGAACGGACACTGCCTTTGCTCGCGCAGCCTTTTGTCACTCTCCGCCAAACAGTTGAAGGCTCCTTCATGATCGGCGCATCGCATGAAGATGTGGGTCTTGACTGCGGAACCACATTGGATGAAATACGCCGCCTTGCACGCCACGCGGTTCAGGTTTTTCCGGAATTGTCAAAATTGCAAATGGTACGCTGCTGGGGAGCCTTGCGCATTCTCACTCCGGATAGCAAACCGATCTACGTCGAGTCCGAAAACTGTCCGGGAGCCTTTGTTGTTACCTCCCATAGCGGCATCACTCTCGCCCCGCTACACGCGAGCCGGATTTCACACTGGATTGCTGAAGGGACAACTCCGGAAGGTTTTGAACAGTTTCATTCAAGGAGGTTTGATGCTTAAACGGATTCAAAGTTCAAAATCAAAAAAAATAACCATCTTCTTTGAAGAAAAGCAGATTGCTGCGTATGAGGGCGAAAGCGTTGCAGCAGCACTTTTGTGCTCAGGGGTGAAACATATACGGACTGCTCCAGTCAGCGGAACTTCACGTGCACCATACTGCTGGATGGGTGTCTGCTTTGAGTGTCTGCTGGAAATAGATGGACAGCCAAATCTGCAAAGCTGTTTGATTCCTGTTCAAGAGGGAATGAAAATCCGCAGACATGCTTTGAATGATGGAGATTCCGCATGAAACAAATTTACGATCTGGTGATTATTGGTGCTGGAGCAGCTGGGATGGCCGCAGCACTCGAAGCCAAAAAGTATCAAATTTCGGTATTGGTTTTGGATGAACAAAGCGAAGTTGGAGGACAAATATATCGTTCCGTCCGTACAACCCAAAATTTACGACCTGAAACTTATGAGCTGCTCGGTGCTGATTATCAACACGGACAAACTCTGGAAAACGCTTTTCGCAAGGCAGGAATCGAATTTTTATCAGGAGCTGCAGTCTGGCAAGTAGACCCAGATCGAGCAGTGCATTTTTTGCGGAATGGAAAATCGCTTCAAGTCGGAGTCCGACGTTTACTAGTTGCAACAGGAGCAATGGAGCGTCCTGTTCCAATTCCGGGCTGGACTCTTCCAGGAGTAATGGGCGCGGCAGCAGCGGATGTGCTACTCAAGTCTTCTGGTGCAGTGCCTTCCGGAAGAGTGGTGCTGTCCGGGAGTGGTCCGTTATTGTGGTTGGCGGCCTCCCGACTTGTGGAGGCGGAAGTCGAAATTTTGGCAATTCTCGAAACCATAAATTTTTCGTCTTACCTGAAAGCACTACCGTATCTTCCGCAAGCTTTGCGGGCAGTTGAATATTTGCTCAAAGGATTGCGCCTAAAACGGCAGGTGAGTCGAGCTGGGATTCCTGTCTTTTCCGGAATTCAAAATCTACGTGCAGAAGGCACACAACGTCTCGAAACAGTGTGTTTCACTCATCGTGGACAATCCCGAAAATTTGAGCTGGAAACACTTTTGCTTCATGAAGGAATCGTTCCTAACACTCAACTCACACGGCAGTTGGGTTGTGAACACAGTTGGAATAAACTTCAGCGTTACTGGCATCCATTGTTGGATGAGTGGGGCAATACTAGCGTGGAAGGCGTTGCGGTTGCGGGTGATGGAGGAATCGTTGCCGGAGCCTTAACCGCAGAAGCATCCGGACATCTTGCCGCACTTGAAATTGCTTGTCAGTTGGGTGCGATTACAAAAAATCAAAGGGATTCAGCGTCCAAATCTTATCGAAAAGCAATTCGTCATCATCAGGCGGTGCGCCCCTTTCTGGAACATCTTTATCCTCCGAATCCGGAAACATTGGTTCCTCCGGACGATGCCACTTTGGTTTGCCGCTGCGAAGAAGTTTCGGCAGCACAGATTCGTCAGGCGGTGGAATGGGGTGCGCTTGATCTGAGCCAAATGAAAGCTTTTACACGCTGCGGAATGGGTCCTTGCCAGGGAAGGATGTGCGCTTTGACGGTCGCGGAAATTGTCGCAAATACTCAAGGAAAATCAGCGCAGGAAGTCGGCTTTTTCCGTGGACGACCTCCTCTCAAACCGATCACTTTGGGACAATTGGCAGGGATTGCGGAATGCTGAAAATTACTTTTAGAAAAAACCGGAAGCGGCGCTGTTTTTAAAATAAACTGAACAACTTCCTCCCAAACTCATTTTCTGCTCATTTTCTTTTTTCGCCCTGCTTTCGGAGCTGAAAAACTTTTTCCTCCGCCCTTGCCGCTTCTTTCTTCTCTGTCACTGGGCTTTGAGCTTCTTGACTTTCTATCTTTTTTTAACAGCGAAATATTTAACTGCTTGCCTGCCACCCAAACTTTTTTCAAGTCACTGAAAACGTCTTTGGGCATTCCTTCCGGCAAATCAATTACGCTGTAGTCATCATAAATATTGATGCGTCCTATATGCTGACTTTCGAGTCCTGCTTCATTTGCAATCGCGCCTACAATGTTGTTTGGTTTTACATTGTGATTGTGCCCGACTTCCAGCCGGAAACGTTCCATACCCTCTTCCAGAGGAAGTTCCTTTTTAGGAGCTCTATCATGATCTTTTCCACGACCTTTGTCACGTTCCTTTCCGCGTTCTTTTCCTCTATCCGCACCGCGACCTTTACGGGGTTTAGAATCATCGTCCTGCCAACTTTCAATTTCTTTATGCCGATTAGCTTTTGCCTGTAGCATAAAGGGCGAGTCTCCCTGTAAAAGCTTGGCCAGTGCAGCGGCGACTTCCAGGGCAGGCACATTATGTTCCTGTTGATATTGTTCAATCATCTGATAAAACAAACCCAATTCTTCCGTAGCCAAAGTATCAGTAATACGCTGTTTGAATTTTGCGATTCGCTGATCATTGATTAGTTCGGTTGAAGGAAGTTCCATTAATTCAATCTTCTGGTTTGTCGCTCTTTCAATGGCATGCAGCATCCGTTTTTCACGCGGAGCAACAAATAAAATCGCGTCACCCTGACGTCCAGCGCGGCCGGTTCTACCGATTCGATGTACATATCCTTCCGTATCATGTGGAATATCGTAATTGACTACATGACTAATTCGCTCAACATCGAGTCCGCGTGCGGCAACATCTGTGGCAACCAGAATATCCAGTTTGCCATTCTTCAAAAACTCGATTGTACGTTCACGCTGACTTTGTTTTATATCACCATTCAGCGGAGTGGAAGCATAACCACGCGCCTCAAGTTTTGCGGACAATTCCACGGTAGCGGTTTTTGTGCGTACAAAAATAAGCATCGCCTCAAAGTTTTCTGCTTCCAAAATTCGTGTCAGCGCATCCAGTTTATGCATCCCGCTTACCGGCCAGAAACGTTGACGGATAGTAGGGGCAGTGGTGGTTTTATCTTTGATCGTAATTTGTACAGGGTCTTTCAAATATCGCGTGGCTATGCGTCGAATCTGCTGCGGTATGGTAGCGGAAAAAAGCGCAATCTGTCTTTCCTCAGGTGTTTGCTCAAGAATCCACTCTACGTCATCAATAAATCCCATCCGCAACATTTCATCTGCTTCATCCAGAACAAGTGTACTGAGCTTACCAAGTTTCAAAGTACCGCGGCGCATGTGATCCATCACGCGTCCTGGAGTCCCAACCACTACATGTGCTCCACGCTGTAAACCGCGTATTTGACCACGATATTCCTGACCTCCGTAAATTGGTAGCACATGAAAACTTTTCATTTGAGAGGCATATTTTTTAAAAGCTTCCGCGACCTGAATCGCCAATTCACGAGTTGGAGTCAGCACCAAAACCTGTGGGTCTTTCTGCCGTAAATTTAAGTTGGAAAGCAAAGGTAGAGCGAAAGCCGCGGTTTTACCTGTGCCCGTTTGTGCCTGCCCTAAGACGTCTTTCTTTTCCAGCAACAACGGAATTGTCTGCTCCTGAATTGGGGTGGGAGTTTCATAACCAACTTCGTCTAATGCTTTATGGAGAGCCGGTTTGAGTTCGAATTGACTAAAAGTACTGATCATTTTAAATGCTTAAGGTGGGGTGGAAAACAACTGATTTTATCTTAGACAGACTACTGAATCCTTTCTAAAACGTAATCAATCTTTTTGCAATAACTAATTATTATCTCATATTTCGCCAACAGATAAAAGAAACAATGCTAATATTTCAAATGTAAATTGGATTTACTGAAAACGTATTTCTTTTGTCAGCAAGGATTTGATATGGGATTAAGTCCTCCACAAAGTTTGAGAACAAGTATTGAAGTAGTCCCCCTGGATTCCCACATTTGATTAGAATGACAATGAAGATGTAGGGGCACGGCGTACCATGCCCAATCAAATGACTTTTATTCAGTTTAATGAACTGCTGAACTTTTTGGCTTTAAGTCAACTTTTAAAAAAGGAGAACCCTCGTAAGCGCAAGGAATTCATCACCACGGAAACAGAACTGAACGCCATCGCACCTGCAGCGAGCATCGGATGCAATGCGGGACCTCCGAAAGGCACGAGCAGACCCGCCGCAATTGGGATTCCGATTACGTTGTATCCAAAAGCCCAAAATAAATTTTGACGAATGTTTCGTAAAGTCGCGCGGCTGAGTCGTAACGCATCAGCAACATGCCGCAAATCATTTTTCATCAGTACGATATCCGAGGTTTCCATCGCCACATCGGTTCCGGAACCCATCGCGATTCCGACATCCGCCTGCGCCAACGCCGGAGCGTCGTTTATTCCGTCGCCGATCATGCCCACTCGAGCACCTTGCGCCTGATACTGTTTTACAATTTCAGCTTTCTCTTCAGGAAGAACTCCGGAATGAATTTTTGTAATTCCGGTTTTTGAAGCCACTGCTTCCGCAGAACTTTGATGATCTCCTGTCAACATCACAACCTCCAAACCTAATTCCTGAAATTTACGGACGGCTGTTTTGCTTTCCGGACGTGCCTCGTCCGCCAGACAAATTACACCGATTAATTTTCCATCAACAGCCACGAAAAT
>Ga0208570_1000178_pt1 | contig 30652 bp, 29 predicted proteins | sample DeeseametaMP1202_FD_184192 | JGI IMG/M metagenome (GOLD analysis project Ga0208570, IMG submission 184192) | Marine microbial communities from the Deep Indian Ocean - MP1202 (SPAdes) | ecosystem: Environmental > Aquatic > Marine > Oceanic | place: South Indian Ocean | collected 2011-03-08
ATAAATTACTTAGTTTTTCATATGGACAATCAATTTCAGGAGACAACCCCATTAATGATTGATGATTATTTGTCCCTCCCTCACAGACGGTCTGGAAAAAATTAACTCTCGTGTTCAGTCTCATGTTATAATAGTCACTGTTTATGATTCATTTTAGTCTCCATTTCAAGTAGGAAGGTTTAATACACTTTTTTGTAATAGAATTGAACTAACTGATATAATAGAAGATAAACTTTATTTGGAGTCCAAATACGGGGTGAAATCAAGTTTCCTCTCACCTCAACCGAATCACTTAAAGCCTTCCTTTACATTTTTATCCACTGAAATCATTTTAGTCGTAATATATACGCGTGAGTCATGAGTTTTGTCGTGTCATCCCGAACGTATGTGAGGGATCTTGTACGATATCAGCACTTTATTAGATCTCTCCCTTCGGTCGAGATGACAAGTAGTAAACAATAATTTCAGTATCTTGCTGTAACTCGTGTCTCACGAGTTGTATGCGTTGAGTAAAATTACTCAGAGCATTGAGTAAAATTACTCAGAGCATTGAGTTATTGGAAACAACCTTTATTTGAATTCTTGAACAAGTCCGGATTTATTACGGATGCTAACAGGGTAAAACTGGGCCGTTTCCACAAGAGTGATCTGAATCAAACATTAAAAGAAGGATACCTGGCAACTGCTCAAGAGGATCAGGAAATAAGTGTCGGGATGACACGACAAATCTCGTGACTGTCGAGTTACTGATTTGTTAAATATTTACTTTTTTAACTTCAATGACCCTTGACACATAGTGCGGAATTTTTCGATCTGCAGAAGTGACTTGAAGAGCTTCAATTTTCTTAAATTGTCCTTTAAAATCGGGGCCGGGATTCCCCAGAGGCAGATGCGCTGGTCCGGTGGGATCTGCCAGAATAAATTTTTTCCCTTGAAAGATTATGTAAGCATCATTTGGATGAGGGCGTCCTTCAAAGGCCATTAACAGATGTTTGTCTAAATGTAACAACAAAATTTTATATCGAGGTTCATGAGCCAGGATGGACGATAATAATAAAACCTTTGAATCACAGTCTCCCCATTTTTCAATGAAAATTTGCGGTGGCGACAAAACACCTGATATCACTTTTGAATTTGAACGAGTTGGAGGAATACCGTAGGGTATATCCTGAACGAAACGTAAGAGAAATTCTACACGTTCCCTTGGGGTTGAATCTTTTCCTAATGTTCTGATCGTTAAAGCATAAAGAGGTGACGTAAACCCCATATAAAAAGGGATCATACGATTAAAGTCAGGAGATATTACTTTACCTTCCTTCTTAAATAATGAGGTCTTTATTATTCGATTTCTTGATTTAACATTTTTTTCTGTAGCCTGAAAAGGTTCAAAAATGGACTTGGAGATTCCGAATTTGTTTATCATTTCATTGGTCTCAAGCCGTTTATAAGTCCAACTCCATTCAAACCACTCATTGGAAGGAGATGAAAATTTATATTTGAAACTATAAGTTTTTTTGGTGATTTCAACACTTTGGCGGGTTAAAGGGGTTTTTTGATATTTTGAAGGAGTGAGATTTTCTATCTGTCCCTTTGGTTGATGATAGTTTTTTGAAGAACATGAAATTTGAGTTAATAATATAACTCCAAAAATGCCGAATAATTTCAGGTATATTTTCATCTAAATCCAACGAGGTGCGCTCACAAGTTTAGACGGTGCGGGAATCTCTCCTCAACCGGCGACTTGTAGAAAATTCTAACAGTGTTAGCTTGACGTTACCAGTTTTTCAAATCGCATTTTGACCTCTGTAGCTTTTATGAAGCTTGATTGAAATTTTTCAATAAAAAACTTTCGAGATTTTTTAAAAACTGTAGAATGGGTTGTAACAAATTAATGAATAAAAAACGCATTCTATATGGAGGGAGCAGGAATGCTGCACAAAAAGCTGGAAAAAATCAAAATACGTTTGGAAGAATTGCAAACGGAAATTATTGGTGAATCTGATGAAACCGTACACGGCATGCAGGAAGAAAGTACGCTCTATCCTGATCCCAATGATCGGGCCTCACTGGAAACTGAACACATCAATAATTTACGAATTCGGGACCGGGAGCGCAAACTACTTGGTAAGGTTGAAGAAGCCCTGGAACGGATAGAAAAGAAAACATTTGGATACTGTGAAGAATGCGGTCAGGAAATTGATGAAAAGCGATTGCTCATTCGACCTGTAACCACTTTTTGTATAATCTGCAAAGAATCCCTGGAAGCAGTAGAAAATAATAACTGATTCCGCCTTAGAATCTTCAAAGTTAATTCCTCTTTTAAAATAATCCAAAAACAAAAAAGGCGGGCCGACTCTCAGAGCCGACCCGCCTTTATTAATCAGAATGGATTCTGAACCGGAATTACATCATTCCGCCCATACCTCCCATACCTCCTCCCATTCCGCCCATGTCAGGAGCACCACCCGGCATTCCGCCACCAGCTGCTTTCTCTTCAGGGGCATCATGAATACCAGCTTCAGTAGTCAAAAGCAATCCAGCTACAGATGCTGCATTCTCCAGAGCAGTTCGAACGACTTTAGTCGGATCAATGATTCCGGCTGAAATCATGTCAACATAAGTTTCTTCTTGTGCATCAAAGCCTTCGTTTGTGCTGCTGGCTTTTACTTTATCGACAATCAACGCACCTTCGAGTCCTGCATTAGCTACAATCTGACGTATAGGAGTTTCAAGTGCCTTAAGCACAATTTCAGCACCAACTTTCTGGTCATGTTGTTTTATGCCTTTTACAGTCTTTTCGACAGTTTCAATAGCACGCAGCAAAGCAACTCCGCCTCCAGGAACAATTCCTTCTTCAACAGCGGCACGGGTTGCATGCAGTGCATCCTCTACTCGAGCCTTCTTCTCTTTCATCTCGATTTCAGTTGCAGCTCCAACGTTGATCACAGCTACACCGCCAGCCAATTTAGCAAGACGCTCCTGCAACTTTTCACGATCATAATCAGAAGATGTATCTTCGATCTGAGCACGAATTTGATTGATGCGGGACTTGATGCTGGCTTTATCACCACCACCGTCAATAACAGTAGTGTTGTCTTTGTCAACGACCACAGACTTGGCTTTCCCAAGTTTAGCAAGTGTCAGGTCTTCGAGTTTCATTCCCATATCTTCGGAAACTACGTCTCCTCCTGTAAGGATCGCGAGATCTTCCAACATGGCCTTGCGGCGGTCACCGAAACCTGGAGCTTTAACAGCTGCACACTTCAGGGTGCCACGCAGTTTGTTGACAACGAGGGTTGCTAATGCTTCACCTTCAATGTCTTCTGCAACAATCAGGAAAGGATTACCTGTCTTGGCGATTTGCTCAATTGCAGGAAGAATATCCTTCATGTTACTGACCTTCTTTTCCACCAGAATAATATAAGGTTCTTCCAGGACCACTTCCATCCGTTCTGAATCTGTAACAAAGTACGGAGAAAGATAGCCGCGGTCAAACTGCATTCCTTCTACAACTTCCAAACTGGTTTCAGTAGTCTTTGCTTCTTCAATGGTTATCACACCGTCCTTACCTACTTTTTCCATGGATTCAGCAATAATGTCGCCAATTGTGGAATCATTGTTTGCTGATACATTACCCACTTGAGCGATTTCCTTGGAATCGGAAACCGACTTGGACATTTTGTGCAACTGCTCAGTTGCAGCAGCAACTGCTTGATCAATTCCACGCTTGAGATCCATTGGATTCGCTCCTGCTGCCAGGTTACGATGACCTTCGACCACAATCGCTTGTGCTAACACAGTAGCAGTGGTGGTCCCGTCACCGGCAACATCAGAAGTTTTTGAAGCAACCTCTTTGACCATCTGCGCACCCATATTTTCCAGCTTGTCTTCCAGCTCAATTTCTTTAGCAACGGTTACACCGTCTTTGGTAACAAGTGGAGCCCCAAAAGATTTATCTATTAAAACATTCCGGCCTTTAGGACCCAATGTTACTTTGACTGCATTTGTCAAGGCATTTACGCCTCGAAGCAGTTTTTCGCGGTTTTCCGCCGCAAAAATAACTTGTTTTGCCATACCTTTTCTCTATTTAAATTAATGTTATAGGTTTTTCAGTAATCTGTAATTAAGCCATAACGCCAAGGATATCATCCTCACGCATGATTATATAATCTTCGCCATCGACTTTTACCTCGGTGCCGCCATACTTACTGAATAAAATTTTATCACCTTTTTTTACTCCCATCTCTTGAATGGAACCATTGTCAAGGCGTTTGCCAGGCCCAACTGCGACCACTTTACCTTCTGAAGGCTTTTCTTTAGCTGTATCCGGAATGATAATACCGGAAGCTGTTTTATCTTCGGCTTCGACGCGCTCTACAAGCACGCGGTCCTGTAAGGGACGAATCATAGTTCTCCTTTTAGGATTATAATTAATTAAATAAATTGAGCTTCAACAACAATAAGCGTATGCTGAGCCGTTTAAGTGAATCTTAGATCTTGAAAATTATTCAAATCTTGATTCAGGATAATAATTATAGCGTAATAATTAATTCAACGCAAGTAAAAAATAGCACTCAACAATGAGTAGTGCTAATTTTTTAATTTTTCGATGTTAAAAGTTGGAGCGGTCTTTTCCTTTAACCATATAACATCATTCTCTCAACATATTAATATTATTAAGTAAAACAGCTTATAAACAGAAAAATTTTATAGATGGAGAAACAAGCAGATCAACAACAAATCCGGCTTGGTAAGCTGAATAAAATTCGTGATTTGGGTACAGAACCTTACCCATATTCATTCCAAAGAAGCCATACAATTCCGGAAATTTTCGAACAGGCAGAAGAACTGCTGAAAAAGCAGGAGCAAATAACCATTGCAGGCCGCCTGCTTGCGGTACGCGGCAAGGGCAAGGCCAGTTTTGGCAACATTCAAGCCCAGCACACGCGTATACAAATATATGTACGTCAGGATGAAATCGGAGATTCAGAATTCGAAATGTTTAAGCTGTGTGACATCGGTGATCATCTTGGACTTTCAGGAACACTGATGCACACTAAAATCGGAGAACTGACTTTGAGGGCGAGCACTGTCACTTTACTCTCAAAGTCGATTCGGCCAATTCCGATGCCAAAGGTAGAAGAAAAGGATGGAGAGCGCATTGTTCACGATGAAGTTACAGACAAAGAATTCCGCTATCGTCAGCGATATGTTGACTTAATACTGAATCCACAGGTAGCAGAAGTTTTCCAAAAGCGTACCCTGATATACCAGACTATTCGTGACTATTTACGGGAAGAAGGTTTTTTGGAAGTAGAAACACCGACACTCCAACCGGTATACGGCGGTGCCAATGCTACTCCTTTTGTTACACATCACAAAGCACTGGATCAAAAATTTTATTTACGGATTTCGAATGAGTTATATTTAAAACGTCTCATTGCAGGAGGCTTTGACGCAGTTTTTGAATTTGTCAAAGATTTTCGGAACGAGGGTATTGACAGGACCCACAATCCGGAATTTTCTGCACTGGAATTTTATCAGGCCTATGTTGATTACAACGAAATAATGCGTCACACAGAAAATATTTGTGAACGCTGCGCGCTTGCGGTTAACGGAAGTACTGAATTTAAATATGAAGGGCATACTATAGATGTGAAAGCGCCGTGGCCGCGTTTAAGCATGCTTGATGCAATTGAAAAATTGGGTGGGATTTCGTTCTCAAAAATGAGTGACGCAGAAGTCCAAAATTTACTTAAAGAAAACGGATGGGAGCTTGATGGCGATTATAATCGGGGATTGGCAACTCAGCTTGTGTTTGAAGAAACTTGTGAAACTCAGCTTATTCAGCCGATTTTTATCACCGATCATCCAAAAGAAACCAGCCCGCTTTGTAAACAAAATCGTGAAAATCCGGAGCTGCTTGAGCGGTTTGAAGCCTTCATCTACGGCTGGGAAATTGCTAATGCGTATTCGGAACTGAATGACCCCGTGATTCAGCGCCGTTTGATGGAGGAACAAGTCGAGCGGGGACGCGGTGGTGAAAAAGAAACTCAACCCCTGGACGAAGATTTCTTACGGGCAATGGAATATGGAATGCCGCCGATGGGTGGAGTTGGTTTTGGAATTGACCGGATAGTAATGCTGCTTACCGGACAATTGACAATTCGCGATGTTATCTTCTTTCCAACCATGCGTCCTGAATCGTGAGGAGACATAATGTCAAAAAATATGTCCGAAAAGCTAAAAACTCCTGAAGCCAAACTTTCTGCTGCAGATTTAGATTTTGAAAAATTGAACGGGCTGCTTCCTGTGATTGCACAAGATGAAAGTTCCGGAGCAGTTTTGATGCTGGCCTACGCCAACCGGGAAGCAGTGCAAAAAACGCAGGAAACTGGTTATGCACACTACTGGTCACGATCACGTGATGTGCTTTGGAAAAAAGGTGAGAGTTCTGGTCATTTGCAGAAAATTGTGGAAGTGCTGGTGGATTGTGATAATGATACTCTGCTTTACAAAGTCCATCAATCCGGACCTGCGTGTCATACAGGTGCGCCGAACTGCTTTTTCCGGGAATTGAAAAACGAAACGACAGTTAAATCAAAATGAACTGGGATATTCAACTTAATGAAGAAGTAGATCTGCTGCGGGAAACAGTCCGGCAATTTGCTGAAAAACGCATTGCACCGATTGCTGATGAAATAGACCGCAACAATGAATTCCCTCAGCATTTGTGGAAGGAGCTTGGCGAACTGGGACTCCTGGGTATTACTGTTCCGGAAGAGTATGGAGGCTCCGGAATGTCTTATTTAGCTCATTTGGTTGCAGTAGAGGAAATCTCAAGAGCATCTGCTTCGGTCGGCTTGTCCTATGGAGCACACTCGAATTTGTGTGTAAATCAACTTAAACTGAACGGCAGTGACGCGCAAAAGAAAAAATATCTACCAAAACTTTGCACCGGTGAAAATGTCGGTGCGCTGGCCATGTCTGAATCCGGAGCAGGTTCGGATGTAGTAGGTTCAATGGCTTGTCATGCAGAAAAGCATGGTAACTACTGGATCGCCAATGGTTCAAAAATGTGGATCACCAATGGTCCTGACGCCAATGTGCTGATTGTTTACATGCGCACTGCTCCTAAAGATCAGGGATCAAAAGCAATGACCGCTTTCATCGTTGAAAAAGAAATGAAAGGTTTTTCAACGGCTCAGAAATTGGATAAACTCGGTATGCGCGGTTCCAATACATGTGAACTTGTTTTTGAAGATTGTGAAATTCCAAACGAAAACATAATCCATGGGGTCAATCATGGAGTAAAGGTACTGATGAGTGGACTAAATTTAGAAAGGATTGTGCTTTCCGGAGGACCACTTGGAATCATGCAGGCAGCAATGGATTTGGTGTTGCCTTACGTCCATGAACGCTGGCAGTTTGATCGGCCGATTGGCACTTTTGAACTTATGCAGGGAAAGCTTGCGGATATGTATACTTCACTGCAATCTGCCAGAGCTTTTTGTTATCGCATTGCAGAAAATTGCGCAAATAACCAGGTTTCACGCAGAGATACCGCTTCCTGCTTATTATTCGCATCAGAAAATGCAGTAAAAGTTTCACTGGAAGCAATTCAGGCTTTAGGGGGAAACGGCTACATAAATGATTATCCGGCTGGACGGCTGCTGCGTGATGCTAAACTTTATGATATTGGAGCAGGTACCAACGAAATTCGGCGGATGCTGATTGGGCGGGAACTTTTTGATGAGACTGCTACCTGATGCCGTCCTGACCACTCTATCGGCCAAGGTGCTCTCTCGCCTCCTTTTCACTGTCAGCACAGGATTCTCTGATGGTATCCAACTGGCTATCGTATTCAACAAGACAGAAATAAAACTGCTCGTTTTTGCTTAGCCGATATTTAACCACCTGAACTTCTCGTTTCAGGTTCTGGTAAGGTTTCAGTCCCGGACGTGATTCCACACGGCTTTGTTTTTCGATGACTTCCCATCCCTGCCGTTTAAGTTCCAATACATTTTGAATTTCTTTGGAATCGTTTGCAAAAATTTGATGCATCCCAGTCCAGTTAAAAACCAGCAAGAAAACGGTGGCACTCAGGAAAAGATTTTTCATTTTACCACTTTTCTATGGAGGTACGAAGATCGAGTTCAAATGTCCATGCTCCCGCTGATTGACGATAAAGATGAACATAGCTTTCAACAATACCTTCGAGATTTATCATACCGTCTTCTCCTAGTTTTTTAGCAAGTTCAGGCAGATGACGCATAATCTTGTCTCCGGCTATGGCACCGTCAATTACAACATGCCCTACATGAATTCCCTTCGGACCATATTCCTTGGCCATCGCCTGAGCAAGTGTGCGCAATCCTGCCTTTGCTGAATTAAAGGCACCGAAATTGGCGCGTCCACGCAGTGAAGCGCTTGCACCAGTGAATAGCAGAGTCCCCCTACCGGACTTGACCATGTGACGGACAGCCTCCCGGCCAAAAAGAAAACCACCAAAGCAGCATGATTCCCAGCTCTTCTTGAAATATTCTGCATCCATATCGATGATTTGACCTGGATAATTGTTGCCGGTATTATAGATTGCCAAGTCCAGCCCGCTGCTTGCTTTTTCAAAAAGCCTAATCACTTGCTCTTCGTTGGTTGCATCCACGCAAACAGCAGTTGCTTTACCTCCTGCTTGTTCAATTTCAACTGTCAGCGCATCAAGTCTGGACTGAGTTCTGCTGGCGACAAAAACATGAAGTCCTTCCGAGGCAAAACGTTTAGCCAGTTGAGCTCCAAGTCCCTGTTCTGTTCCAACTCCGATGATGACTGCTTTTTTCACATAACCTCTTTTTATCTACTCAGATTCTACTGACATTAATTAAAAACTTTTTCTGTTTAAACCGTAAAATAATAATGCCGCATTTGTTTGTCTTTTCAGGTTTTTAAACAAACATTCTACAATCATTGATTTTTATTGCGGCCTGATTCTCAGGATTTTTCCGCTGTCAGTTGACAGATAAAGCCAACCTTCCGGACTTTCGGCTAAAGCACGTATGCGTTCTCTGAGCCCCACAAGAAGTCGTTCTTCGGTAATTGCCCTTCCGGTGTTATCAATTTCCACACGATTCAGATGTGTCAACTTTAAGGCGCCTGCAAACAAATTTCCCTTCCAGTCCGGAAAGGCTTTCCCGGAATAAACAAGCAAACTTCCGGGGGCAATGGATGGAACATAGAATTTGACCGGCTGTTCCATGCCTTCTTTTTCAGTTCCTTCTCCTACTGGAAAAGGGTTCCAGTATTCCTTTCCATAGGAAATTATCGGCCAGCCGTAGTTTAATCCCGGCAGGATTAGATTGATTTCATCTCCTCCGCGGGGACCGTGCTCAATTGACCAGAGACGCTGCTGATTTCTGTCATAGAACATTCCCTGTGGATTGCGGTGTCCATAACTCCAGATTTCCGGCAATGCGCCCGTTTGATGCACAAATGGATTGTCTTCAGGCACATTGCCGTTCAAGTCCAAACGCAGAATTGAACCGGCATGTGTGGACAAATTCTGAGCATTGGGACGTACACCTCGGTCACCAACTGAAAAAAATAGATGCCCTGCTCCATCAAATGCTATGCGGCTCCCGAAATGTCTTCCTGTGCTGCTTGCAGAACGAGTAACGAGTAGGTCCTCTAATGCTACAAGACGGTTGCCTTTTCTTCTGGCTCGTGCCAGTGCGGTAACTCCCTTGCCTTTCTGTTCTTTGCTGTAGGTAAAATAAATCCAGTCTCCCGACGTATAATCAGGAGGAACGGCTACATCCAGCAGGCCACCCTGTCCTGTACGCATTACTTTCGGTCCGCCGCTAATACGGATTATTTTTCCGCTTGCAGGAGAAAGAATTCCAATCTTCCCGTTACGTTCGGTAAATAAGATTTGATCCGGACTGATAAAGACCATGCCCCACGGAACTCCGAGTCCTTTTGCGATTGTCTTTATCTGGAATGTTACGCCACCTCTGCTTGTCTGCAAAATTGTTTCACCGGATGCCGTTTGAATCATCCAGAAGAATGCAAAAAACAGCCACAGAATCTTTTTCGCCAAACGAAGAAATTTGTTATTTTCCATATCAGGCGTACTTATGCAGGAGCTTTTCCGGCTATTTTTTTGGAATACGTCCCAGGAGGTAAAACTCATCATTTGCCCGCATGTTAGTTAAATCTGCCATTCGATTGGATAAGGAAAAAAAAGCTGAAATTGCACCCGTGTCCCAAATGTCATCATCAGAAAAACCGTGTTGACGCATTTCCTCAAAATCAGATTCGTCCAGATCACTTGACTCTATTGAAACTTTGACTGCAAAATCAAGCATTGCTTTTTGCCTTGGAGTGATGTCAGCCTTGCGGTAATTAGTTGCAATCTGGTCTGCTAGATGCGGGTTTTTCTCTCGAATTCTTAAAATTGCACCGTGTGCTACGACACAGTAAATACATTGATTGACACCAGAAGTTGCAACAACAATCATTTCGCGCTCGCCCTTCGTCAGTCCTCCCTCTTTTTCCATCAAGGCATCATGATATGCAAAAAAAGCTCTGAACTCATCCGGACGATGAGCAAGTACCAGAAAAACATTTGGAACAAATCCGGACTTTTCCTGTACTGCCAGGATCCTTTCCCGGATGTCTTCCGGCAATTCTTTAAGTTCGGGAACCGGGAAGCGGCTGATTGTTTTAGCTGACATTATGGTGCCTTTCTTTTTATAGTTTGTTGTTGATCGTTTTTTTTGGATTACATCAGAGATTTTAAATCGTTTCCTTAAAATTCTTCCTCGCATTTATCTGGTTGAAGTTATATATTATTGGTTCATCTTGTCAAGAAGTAAATTGATTTTCGATGCAGCCGGTGATTTCGTTTAACTGCATCCTGACCAAAATAATAAATGAACCTGATCGGAGACATCCAGGGGAATTACCGGACTCTGCTGGCACTGCTGAAGCAAATGCCGGACGATGATCCTGTTTCGGTGGGAGACATGATTGACCGCGGGCCGCGCTCCATGGAAGTGCTTGAGTTTTTCCGGAATCACGGGAAGGCGTTGCTGGGAAATCACGAGCATATGATGCTCGATTATTTCTGTGACAGCGGAAATTACATGCCTGGTCTCTGGCTGATGAACAGCGGAGATGCAACCCTGAATTCTTTGGGACTGGAGCGCTCGGGTTCCCTGCCTGAAATACTGCAGGATTTCCTCGAATCACTCCCCCTGTTGCTGATCCGAGACGGACTGCTTGTGACTCATGCACCTGTTCACAAACGCTGGAGCCTGGAGGATATTGCTTCTGAAGACCACCTTGAACTAAGTCCTCTTGAACAGAGTGTGATATGGAACAGGGAAGACCCTGTTCCCCGTGACGGATATTTCCAGGTATTCGGTCACAACGGCTACCGTTACGTCCGGGCTCATTTTTTCGATACAAGGTTCATGATCCGGCCTGAATCAGCACATGCGGTTTGCATAGACACTGTTCGGGGTCAGGTTTTGAGCGGACTGCATTGGCCCTCCCGCCGGATATTTGAACAGGAATATGTTGATTAAAGGCATGAAGAAAAACACTTTCAGCAAGAATTGAACAAGCAGGATGCAGACGAGTTATCCATTTTGGCAGAAAACCTGAAAGCATAGATGTATTAGATCCTGCAACAGGAAAAGTGATGTTAACCTTCATAAAAAATTTCAGGATGAAGAGATTATTTGTTTTCTCTGCATTTCTTTCAGTACTTGTTCTTCTCTCGAATTCCGTACAGGCAGTTGATTGGGTGTCCAAACGAACGCAGATGATCGACATGCACCTCACACCGCGGGGAATCTGGAACCCTGCCGTGCTCAAGGCGATGAAACAGGTGCCGCGCCACGAATTCGTACCGCAGCACATTCGCAAACTGGCTTATGCCGACCGTCCCCTGCCGATAGGCGAGGGACAAACCATCAGCCAGCCTTACGTGGTGGCCTGGATGTCTCAACTGCTGGAGCTCGAAAAAGGCATGAAGGTGCTGGAAATCGGAACGGGTTCGGGTTACCAGGCAGCAGTGCTGGCGGCCATGGGAGTGAAAACCTATTCCATGGAAATCATACCGAACCTTGCCCGTGAGGTCAAAATTCGGCTGAAAAAACTTGGTTACAAGGTGGAGGTGCGTCAAGGTGACGGTTATTACGGCTGGAATGAGCATGCACCCTTTGACAGAGTCATCATCACCGCGGCTGCCAATCATGTACCGCGTCCATTGCTCGACCAGCTAAAACCCGGCGGTAAGCTGATCCTGCCCCTCGGCAATGTGCGTTACTCTCAAAACATGACTCTGATAGAGAAAGACTCACAGGGCAAAATGCGTACTTCGCAGCACGGACAAGTCCGTTTTGTGCCGATGGTCGGAGCGGCACAGGAATAGCCGTTCCCTCCTTCACCCTCCCCGAATTTCCAGGGTCAACCACGCGGTTCCATAAGCCAACGCACCCAGCAGAAACAGAATTGACTGTCCGGCCAACTGTGCGATCCATACTGCGCCGGCCGCTCCCGCCACTGAAGCGCAGGCGTTGGCACACCAAGCCATGGCCACCCGGATTCTTCTTTCTTCAGTATGCTTTCCAAAGACCGCAAAATGCTTCAGTCCTGCCGGGAAAGGAATACCCATCAGCAGCCCGCTCGCACTAACCACCAACCAGGCCCACAGCAGCCGTATAATCCATTCTTCGCCGGACAATTCCCTGAGCAAGTCCGGGAGGTTTCGGAAGCAGAAGAACAAACCGAACAGCAGCAGCAAAAAATAAAATCGTATTCCGGTTCTCGAGAACCTACTGCTGAGGAAAGAACCGAGTCCTGAAGCCGTTAGCAGTCCACTGAGCACCAGGGCGAAGGAATATACCGGCTGTCCCAGAAACGGTGTAAGTTTTTCCAGCAATGCGATTTCCACCAGCATGAAGGCCAAACCGATACCGGCAAAATATAGTAAAACCGAAATGGTGTTTTCCATCCTGCGCAGGTGGGTCAGAATCGGAATGCCAATCAACAGCAGCGCACTCAGGCTCACTGCGGCAAACAGCAGGGGAACAAGCAGGCCGGCTTCAACCAGACCTTCCCACTTGCCGCCGAGACTCTTTCGAATATCGTCCAGCCTGTTCCAGTCCAGGAAGAGTTCAAAATATGGCCGGTCATCGGTAACCGGTTGCAGGTCAAATGGGGTACTTGCATGAAAAGCCGGGGTATCAGCCAGCAGTTCCCGCACTCCTTGCGCGTAAACTGGTTCCTGCAGCTGGATTACACTATTCATTTCTGTTTCAGGCATGTCCGGATAATAAACTGGAGCGAACCCTCTGCTGAGGCAGAATTCCCGGAAACGACTGCTTTCTTTAGGTGTCCAGGCTTCCCGTGAAACCAGCACCATCAAGGTACTGAGTGTCCGGAACACTCCCAGCCTCTGGTCCGGTTTCCAACCCTGACGGCGCATTGCAGTGATAACGGTGGCCAGCAGCCGCATCTCACCGCGAGGAGGCGGAAGCAAAAAACGGTGCACAGCCAGCCAACCGCCGGGTAGCAGGCGGTTCAGCAGGGACTGCATACCTTCAAGGCTCATCAACTGATCGGTTTTTAATGGATCCATGCCTGTGCTGCCGACCGGGGCAGAGCTTTCGATTGCAACCAGAATCCTGTCAAAATTCTGCTCCGGCTTTTGACAGGGTTCCGGACAGTCTTCTGCCAGGAGAGAGCGTGCTTCAATGGCCCGAAATTCAATTTGCGGGAAACGGCTGTCTTCAGCCAGCCTTTCTGTCAGCAACGTGTACGGCGTCTGAACCAGAACGGAAGAAGTACCTGCTTCAACTGCAGCCAATGCCTGCTGTCCCCCAAGTGTATTCAGGATCAGCACATTTCCCGGAGGTGATTGTTTAAAATACAGTACCCACTCTGGAAGGTGACGCAGATAAGAACCAAGTGAATCAGGAACAAGGGGCGCAACACCGGTAAGACCGTCAGCGTCCAGCGTCAATCCAAGCTGATCCGGAAGCGATCCCCGAAATTCCAGACTCAAGCCGGGTGCAAAGCGGGCCAGCGGAGTTTCCAGCCAGTCAATCCGTACGGAAGCATCGCGCTGTGTTTCCAGCAGTTTGCTGCCGGGATAGCGTAAAGCATGGGGAAGATTCTTGTAGTCGCTGATTCTGAGTTCCAGTTTCCCCAGCCAAAATGAACCGCAGAACAGGGTCAGCAGAGTTGCCAAAGCGAGTATATTTTGTTTCTTTCCCGAAGCCAGGCAGAGGCTGCTGCATGCTGCCAGAAGCGCGGGTATACCTAGACCTTCAATTTCCGTCAACCACGGGGCCGTCAGGAAAAAACCCGCGCATCCGCATGCTGCGCCGATAAGATCGCTTGCGTAAAGAAAATGCGCGTGTTCGGTGTATGCTTCCAACAGCAGGTTCAGCGTCAGTCCCGCCAGAAAAAAAGGGAACGCCAGCAGCAGGAAAATCAGCAGCAGCCAGACTCCGTGCCGTGGATCCAGCGCCATCAGTACCGGATCGAATGGCAGGTGACTGCTGAGCAGGAAAAGAGGGATCAGAAGCAGCGAAAAACAGAGGACAGGAAGGAGAGGCGGGATGCGACGGGAGCTGGACAAACGAAAAGCCCCGGCCGCACCGTAGCCCAGCAGAGCTCCGCTGATGATCAGGAATGCATAATGATTCCACAGTTCAATGGCCAGCAGACGCGAAAGACTGATTTCGTACATCAGAGCTGCCGATGAAACCAGAAACATGCCTGCTGGAATACGTACTCTCATCTTCTCTGACAAATGTAGATCTGAACATTTCTGAACCCTTCGCTCATCTCCGGGTTTCTCTTTGCGGCAGCAATTATGCGGGCATTGGAGTTTTCACCCCTAGCGGCTCAATCGATTTTCAAAACCTTTGCCCCCCTGATTCTCCTCGTCTTGAGTTCAACCAAAGCCTCGTTTGCATCTTCTAATGCGAATTCCTGAATTTCGGGTTTGATTCGAATTTCGGCCGCCAGTGCCAGAAACTCACTCACGTCTTTTCGACATATGTTGGCAACACTTTTGATTTCCTTTTCCAGCCATAAATGGACGGGATAGTCCAGGCCCAGAAGAGATTCCTTATCCGCCTCTTCTTTGCCAATCGCGTTGATGACCAGTCTCCCTCCTGGTTCAAGATTTTTCAAAGATTCAATTACAGATAACCATGCCGGTGTGGTGTCTATTATGCAGTCCAGTTTTTCCGGTGAGTCCTCTTCAATATCCCCTGACCAAACAGCGCCAAGTTTACCGGAAAACTCTCTCTCCTTCACACTTCTGGCAAAGACAAAAACTTTTGTATTCGGATACTGATGTTTCACCATCTTCAGAACCAGGTGACCGGAAGCCCCAAATCCGGTAAGACCCAGATTCTGTCCGTCCTTGAGACCGGACAATCTCAGGGATCTATAACCAATTGCACCGGCACACAGCAGGGGAGCTGCCTCAGAGTCGTTAAAAAAGTGGGGAATGTGATAGGCAAAGCCTTCTGCTACTTTCATATACTGGGCATATCCTCCATTTGCATCTCTACCGGCAGCTTTGAAATCCGGACATAGATTTTCATTGCCTGCCAGACAGAACTTGCATGTTCCACAGACAGAGAAAATCCAGGCGATACCGACACGATCTCCAATTCTGAAGGTGTTAGCTTCGCTTCCGGTTGCTTCGATCCGGCCAACCACTTGATGTCCCAGTACAATTGGCAAACGCGGCGGGTGTGTTCGCCCCTCAATCTCATCCAACTCGGTATGGCAAACCCCGCAGGCAGAAACCCTGATCAAAATCTCATTCGCTGATGGGATGGGATCTGGCAGTTCTGTCAGTTCCAACGGAGCCTGATTTTCTTCGAGTCCGCAGAGTTCATTCAAGACCATTGCTTTCATTTTTTTCCTGGCTGCGCAGAGCGGTCTGCATAGAAAGGTAACCGGTGAGGATGCCGTCCTCGTAGTTGAAAAGAGCGTCTGTGGATAGTTCCGGAAAATCCTGGGGGTTGCGGATGTCTTCCGGAGTTGCATCCGCTACAAGTTCGCGTGCAACTTTGAGAACTTTGGACCGCTGCTGATCAACCATTTCCTGAATCAGTTGTGCAATTGAGGATGTGTCACTCGGCATTTCTGCATTTCGAATTTTGTTAATTTTCCATCCCGTCTTTGGTCATAATCCGCAGTTTAGCACGCAACTTGAGTATTGTTTTTGAGCGGATTTGTGATACCCTGGACTCTATTACACCCAGAATTTCTCCTATTTCCTTCAAGTTCATTTCTTCTTCATAATACAGAGCCAGCACCATCTGTTCCCGTTCCTCCAGTTGACCAATTGCTTCAGCCAATTTGGTTTTCATCTGCTGCAATGACAGTATGGAAAAGGGATCTTTTTCTCCAGGTTTAGACAGGATTTCCAGTAAACTGACACTGTCTTCCTCATTGGAGTAACCTTTGAATTCTTCAATGGATATTAAAGGGGTGGGGCTGGCCTTGCGGATGAATTCGTAATATTCATCCATACTCATTTTCATCTGCCCTGCCATTTCCTGGTCACTGGGTTCACGGCCAAGTTCAAAAGACAGTTCCCTCCATGCAGAGCTGTGTTTATTGGTGTCGGCACGAACCGAACGCGGCACCCAGTCCATTTTACGCAGTTCATCAAGAATTGCCCCTTTGATGCGGAATTCAGCGTATGTTTTAAACTTAACATCTCTGGTGGGATCGAACTTATCCACTGCATCCAAGAGCCCAATCATACCAACTTGATACAGTTCTTCCTGGTCTACTCCTGGTGGAAAACGGGCGGCCATTCTAGTCACAACTCTTTTGACAAGCGGGGCATGTTTTATGAGTTGATCTTCCCTGCTCTGCTGAGTTTTTTCAGTATAGGGATTTTGCTTGGTGGGCATGATATTTACTCATTCCTCAGGTTCCGGAAATGTTCAGCAGTAAATCTACCAAACGCTCCCTTGAGGCTACCTCAATATCTTCTGGAACTTTCTGTCCTACTGTCAAATAGGAGAGCGGTTTTTTGAAACGAATTGCATGGTTGAAGAGCGAACCATAGGAAGCACTTTCATCAAGTTTTGTAAAAATAATGCTGTCAATTGGCATGCAGCCGAATTTCCTTGTTACTTCACTCATGTCACTGTCTTTGCTTGTTGCACTCAGAACCAGGGCATTGTGTATCCGTCCGCGTTCATCAAATATTTCACGCATTTCATACAATTGCTTTTCGTTACGTTGAGAGCAGCCGTCGGTGTCAATAATGATTGAATCATAATCCTCATAGCTGTCAATAATGCGGTTCATTTCAGCTTTATATTTAACAACACTGAACGGTGCCTTGATTTTTTTAGCAAAAGAGCGAATTTGTTCAGCTGCAGAACTATGGTTTGTATCAACAGAAATCAAGGCAACTTTTCGTTTGTATTTCAGCATTTGTTCTGAGGCTATCTTTGCTAAAGTAGTTGTTTTACCAACTCCGGTCGGTCCAAGCAGCGCAACTATTTTTTGCGGTGATTTGAGGCCTTCCATACCTCTGGTAATTTTGATGATTTTCATCAGCATTCGGGCAATGAAAATTTTTACATATGCAAAATTTTCTATATCCTCTGTAGTCATGTTTAGCTGTGCTTCCATAACCAGGCGTCTCGAAAATCTTTCTTCCATGCCGCTGAATTTCATTTGCTGATAAAGCAGCAGCAGATTTTCAGGCAGATCCGGCTCTGTAATGCTGCCTGTATGGGTAGCCAAAATGTGCATCATGTGCCGCATTTCTCCAAGCTCGTGTTTTAATTCACCCATCAAATGCTTGTCTAAACCGTCAGACTGACTGCTCAAATCTCCTAAAGTAATCCTGATTCCCTGAAGTTCTTTTTGAATTGGGAGCATCATCTTCCGTGTTTCATCTCTAACTGAAAGTACAGATTTGTTACGTGGTGTAAGAAAAGTATCAGCCAAAACTGTTTCTGAAGTTTCAGAGCTGCCGCCGTATGTCTCAAGTGCCTTCGTGGGAACTGAGGACCTGCTGTCCTTTTTCTTTTCACTGGCGGAGGCAGTAACTTCCAGCATAGTTTTTCCGAACAATCCAAAAGCACCCGTGTTCTCTTTAACTTGACGGGTTGAAACAATCATCGCGTCAGATCCCAGGTCCCTCTTGATGAATTTCAGAGCCTCTTTGATATTATTTACGCGGTAACGCTTCAGATTCATAAGATTGCCAGATTACAAATTTTGTTTTAAATTTAATTTTTTCAGCCCTGAAGACCTGAAACTATGCTTAATTATACTTGTTCTAACCACTCAACTCTACAACACCAAGAGCTTCTATACGGACATCCTGAGCCACCTCATTATGAGAGAGTACCACAAGATTAGGAATGAAACGTTCCACAAGTTTTTTAACATGAGGGCGTATCAGCGGTGAACAAAGCAGAAGAGGCTGATAATTGTTGATGGTAAATTGTTCTATCATCCCATCGATACCATTTATAATCGCCTGTGCCATGTTTGGATTCAAGCCAAGATATGCACCCTGTCCGGAATCCTGAATTGCAGTAGCAATTTGATTCTCTAAATCCTGGTTCATTGTAATCAAAGGCAGCAAACCATCCGGAGTTTGATATTGTCTGGTAATCTGCCGCGAAAGACTCTGGCGGACATGTTCGGTCAGCAAATCAGGATCTTTAGTAATCAGAGAAACATCTGCAAGAGTTTCGAGCACAGTATGAAGGTCGCGGATAGAAACAAGTTCTTTGAGCAAATTCTGCAATACTTTCTGCACCACTCCCAATGATAGCAGTGATGGGATCAATTCTTCAACAACTTTTGGTTCAGATTCAGCATGAGAGTCAATTAATTTCTGAGTTTCCTGACGACCAATAAATTCAAAAGCATGATTCTTCAGGACTTCCGTCAAATGAGTTGCCAAAACAGTAGGCAGGTCAACAACTGTATAGCCGGCAAATTGGGCGCGCTCCTCATCTTCTTCTGCAATCCAGATTGCCGGTAATCCAAATGCCGGTTCCACTGTATCCACACCTGGAATCTCCTCATCTACATCTCCGGTTTTCATGGCAAGGTGATGTCCCATCATCAATTCATTGCGGGCAATCTCAATTCCTTTTATCGTAATTGAATATTCTCCGGGAGATAGTTCAAGATTGTCTTTGATGTGCAGCGGAGGAACGATGTAGCCGAAATCCAATGCTATTTGACGACGTATAGCCTTGATCCGTTTAAGCAGTTCACCATCCTGCTCTTCATCAACAAGCGGGATCATACCGTAACCCAGTTCCAGGCCAAGTATATCAATCGGTAGAAGTGATTCGATGTCTTCCGGTTCTTCACTTATTTCTTTGTGGAGACGTGCTTGTTCTTCCTGATGTTCATCATCTGCAATTTTCACATTTGAACGTTTACTTACTTGTGCCAGACTGAAAGTGAGAATCGCGAGCAGCATAAATGGAACTATAGGCAGACCCGGAATTAACGAAAAAGAGACCAACACCGCAGATACAACATAGAGCGCCTGAACATTACTGAAAATCTGTGTATGCAAATCCACAGATATTTTATTATCACCGGAAGCTTTAGTGACCGCAATACCGGCCGCAAGGGAAATAATCAGTGCAGGTATTTGTGAGACAAGTCCATCACCAATGGTTAAAGTTGCATAAGAATCAAATGCGTCTCCGACAGACATGTCGAACTGGGTGACTCCAACCAGCAGACCACCTAAAATATTTATTGAGGTTATTATCAGGCCCGCAATTGTGTCGCCGCGCACAAACTTGCTTGCACCGTCAAGGGCACCATAATAATCTGACTCACGCTGGATGGTTGAACGGCGTTGACGGGCTTCGTCTTCATCGATCAAGCCTGCGTTTAAATCCGCATCAATCGCCATCTGCTTTCCAGGCATGGCATCCAAAGTAAAACGTGCGGCAACTTCCGCAATACGACCTGTACCTTTTGTGATAACAACAAAGTTAATGATAACCAGAATCAGGAAGATGATGATTCCGACAATTTGATTCCCGCCGACTACAAATTCGCCAAAAGAATTGATTATCGTTCCTGCAGCACCCGGTCCCTTATGGCCTTCAAGCAGGATTAGCCTCGTAGAAGCTACATTGAGAGAAAGACGGAAAATAGTTGCAATTAGCAGTACTGAAGGGAAAGAGGAAAACTCAAGAGAGCTTTTGGTAAATAACGCTACAAAAAGAATGAGTACACCGACTGTGATGCTTAAAGCAAGGAGTAGATCCAGTATTACAAGTGGCAGAGGAACCACCATTATCAGAAGTATCGACATCACGCCTGCAGCGAGAACGACATCTGACTTACTGACTATATTATTTAGGGGAATGCTTGCTGCGGCCACCGGTCATCCATTACCAAGAAGGTCGTTAAAATTACTGCGTCTCAAAACTGAAACGCTCGGATGTGCCTGTTGCAAATACTGCTCCAAAAACAAATATTGAAAAATATTCTACTTAACCTGGGTGAATCAGTTTTGAGGGGAGCTGGACTGCTAAAACTTTATCTCTTACGGAGGCGGTAAACGAAGGCCAGAATTTCTGCAATTGCTTTATAAAATCGTTCCGGGATATCATCGCCGATTTCTACATTTGCATATAAATCGCGGGCTAGTTCTGGTCGTTCAAGGATGGGAACATTATTTTCACGGGCAACTGTCCTCATTCGCAGGGCTAAATGGTCAGCCCCTTTTGCAATCACTTCTGGAGCTGTCATGACATCCCTGTCATAAAGGATGGCTACAGAAAAGTGGGTTGGATTGACGATCACCGCATCTGCTTTCGGAACTTCCTGCATCATTCTTGCGTTGGACATCTCGCGCTGAATCTGACGTATTCTTGCTTTAAGCAGCGGGTCTCCTTCTGTTTGTTTGGTTTCATCTTTGACTTCCTGTTTTGTCATCATCAATTGTTGCTCATGATGCCAGCGTTGGTAAAAATAATCAAAAATGGCAATTGCCACAAGCGCCAGAACTATCTTGCCTGCAACTTCTGCTACCACAGTAAAATTGTATTTGAGAATGGACTCTGGAGTTGAAACAGAAAGTCCATTTAATTCAGTGATTTTTTCAATGTAGGTTAAATATCCGACAAAACCTACTATGATCAGTTTTGCCATACTTTTGAGAAAATCTGCCAGTGACTGTGACGAAAAAAGTCGTTTTAGGCCAGTCAATGGACTTATTTTGTTAAACTTGGGCGAAATTGCTTTGAAGGTAATCAGGACTCCGACCTGCAGAACGGAAGCAAATATTCCAACAAATATAATTACTGCTGCAAAAGGTGCAAATGCAGGAAGAATTATGGAAAGAATTTCTCCCGATAATGTAAAAATACTGTCGATTGATAATTCTTCACTTTGCGCCAGGTCCCGAAAAATTTGGGACATTAGTTGCCGCATGGCATCAAGAATTATGGGACTGGTGGCAACAAGGGTCAGCACGATTCCGGCAAGCAAAGCTGCAGAAGACAGTTCCTTGCTAAAGGCTACTTGTCCTTCTTCTCTCGATTCCCTGCGCTTTTTTTCCGTTGGAACTTCAGTTTTTTCCTGACCTTCTTGTTCTGCCATTTGTCTTCAAGAATCTGATGCTGTTAACTGTAATGTTTAATACAAAACGAATGTGCATTGGGTCGTTCTACCAGAAAAGCACTGTTGTAATTTCATTATTTCCTAATCAACCACCCAGCAAAGTGATGGCTTCAAAAAATTGTGTGTCAAGCTTCTCAAACATTTGATGTACTGCCTGTGCAAAAAAGGGCATTCCGAAAAACAGAAACAGAAAACCAAGCATTAATGTCAGGGGAAAACCGACTACAAATACTTGAATTTGCGGCACTGAACGTGCCAGAAGTCCAACAACGGCATTTGCGAGAAAAAGAGCCACAATCAGAGGTGCTCCGATCTGCAATCCGATAACAAAAACACTTGCAGAAAGTTCAATTAGATTTTCAACTAAAGGCCTGCTGATACTTGCACCTCCCGGAGGGAGAACCGAGTAGCTCCTGACCAAAGCTTGAAGAACAATCAGGTGACCGTCCATTGCTAAAAATATTAGTGTAGCAGTTGTATTTTCAAATCTTCCAACTAGAGATATTTGCTCCTGTGACTGCGGGTCGAAGACATTGGCCATACCCAGTCCCATTTGAAATCCAATGACTGTTCCTGCAAATTCGACTGCTCCAAACAAAAATCGGGCAATTATGCCCAGGACCAGACCAATCAACATTTCGCTGGCAATGAGCATAATGTAATGATCTGGACGATCCGGATAAACAGTGATCAGTGGAATAAAAGGATAGAGAATCAGTGCCAGCATGAGACTCAGAACCACCTTGATTTGGGGTGGAATATTTGAACTGCCAAAGACCGGTGCAGTAGAGATTATTCCACTGACTCGTACCAGTACCAGAATAAAAGCCAGTAGCTGACTGGCATCATAACTCAGCAGATTGGCCATAAAGTAAAGGAATTAACAAGCCGCAAAACACGGCACTTGTTACATAGGATTATTATTAATAGACACATAAAAAACGGGATTCTGCATCCCTTTTTAAGGTGTTCAGGCAGGTTTTATTTGACAGTTTATTCGATAAACTCAGAGCACTGAGTGCATAGAGAAATCAATCATCAACTAATATTTGACTGGAGTAATCTGCACGGGAAAATGTATTCTGCGTAAGTCGACTGCGTTCTTCATTTGACTGACAATTGATACACATTCTTGCCAGGGGAACAGCCAGCAGCCGTTTCTTGGAAATTGCCTCGCCGCATTCGTCGCAGTATCCGAAGTCATCTGATTCAATTCGTTTAAGGGCAATCTCAATTCCTGTAAGTCTTGCCTGTTCTCTATCCTGCAGTAACAGATCCAACTCCCGTTTCTGTTCTTCTACAGAAGAATCGATGGCGTCGCCAATATCCTTATTTATTTCGGTTTTATTTTCTGTTTTCTCCTGAATCCCGGAGAGTAGTGCCGCCTTCTCTTCCAATAACAGGCGCTTTATATCTTCCATGACAGCTTAATTATTTGTTAGTATTACATGTTGGGGTAAACACCATTATTATTACGTACAGTCAAATTTAAGCAAATTCTTTCTGCAAAATCAAATCCAATTAAAGTTTTTTTGAAGATAAAGCAAAAATATATTTTTTGTATGAACAAAACCAGACCATAATTAAACCTCCGGACAACTGTTCCTGCCGGCAATACACTGGTTCAAAAGGCTTCTTTTGCAAAAATTATTATAATTAAATGCGTGAGTAAAAAACCGGCTTTTGCATTGCACTTGCGCCAGAAAAAACAACTTGTCATAATAATGACTCACTGTGTTTGGAGAATTTTGTGAAAATGATGTTTAATTATTGTTTAAATTAAGTATCGTGTCCTCTTAATTATTCAACAGGATTTTGATAAAATGAAACAATTAGGATCAGGTATATAATAGTGAGAAGACTTGCGGAAAATTGTAATATTTGCGGTAAAGTGATTTCACGTTTCCAGGCACATAAAATGATTTGCCAGCGCTGCAAAGAAGTTGTTTGCCGCCAATGCCTTGTGGATGTATCACATATAAAAACCAATTGGAATATTTGTCGAAAATGTGAAGGAGCTTATAACTGATGCAGCAGATAAATAATAAGTGCAGTAAATCAATTTTTATTTGTTGCCTTTACATGACTGGATTTCTGCTGACTGAAACTGCAATTTTCGGTCAGGAAAGCTACCTCAGTGAATTGCTGCCGGGTACCGAGTCTTCATTTCAGCACTTGAATTTGGAGAGTTCTAAAATAACAGGGAAGAGCCATTTCCGCTACGAAACATTGATAAAGGAAGGAACCCGGTTCGTTGTTGAAAAAAATGAAAACACAAAGACTGATGGCGAAGTTTTTACCCGAAAGACGCTCTGGTTTGATGCAGATTCCGGTATTCCAAAATGGTATGAGGAAGAGGATTTACGAAAGGAGTTCCGGATAACAAACAGCTATACCGGACAAATCATGCACACCAGACTAGTAGAAGACGGGCAGATTCTGGAGTTTAAAACAAACTTGAGCGCCGAAAATGCGGTTCCTTTTGAGGTCGTTATTTTTTTTCTGCGAAAATATTTAAAACAAATTCTGCAGACCAAAAATTTTTCCTTCACCCTTTTTATCCCGCTGCTGGCCATTGAGTTGAAAAAAAAAGGACTCCCACGTTCAATGAGCATGATCAGCATGTGGGCTGAACCACAGGAAAAAATCAGAATGGACACTCCGCTTGGAGTCATGAATGCACACACGATTCTGGTTTCACCGCAATCCGGATTGTTACGCGCCCTTCTGCCTCGGGAAAAAACTCATTTTGAATTTACCTTTGCAGCAGCCTCTCCCTACCATCTGCTGCAGTTCAAAGCAGGAAAAACCAGACACGTTCTGACCAGTCTCATTCTGCCAGAATAATCTTGAACAGAAAATCTCTGCGGTCCCGAAAATTGCAGAAATTCTGTCATCAATTTTTGGAGAGCAGGCTGGCGGTTAATCTGTATATTCTGCTTCAAGTGAACTTCCTGCGTCAATAAGGTGCTGCATTTTACGTCTCCAGACAATTCCCTCGCTGGCCCAGCGGATGACAACCCGGACAAATTCTCGACCAAAACCGAGCTTACGGCCAATGTGCAGAAGATAGTCGATTTCGTTTGCACCAAGGACATTGTCAACAGAAATAACTGAGGTCAGGTCGATGAATATTTTCACTTCCATTTCTCTCGTTGCACCGGGAAAACGCTCTAATTCCGGAAGCTTTTGGTCTTTCACGGCCCGCATCATGTTATTCACTTCTGTCTCAGAGGGTAAAAAAGCGAGTGCCCGTTCAAGGTATTCAAGCTCCTCGGGAGCAACTGAACCATCGGATGTTATTGCACCGCAGATCGCATAGGCAAGCCACTGCTTCTGGTCGTCTTCCAGCAGTTCCGGTTGTAAACCGGATGTTAATTGAAATTCCATTTTTTCCTTAGCTGACTTAAAATGAAGAGTAGAATTCTTTTCACTAACCTTATTAACTGAGTTTTCCGCAAAGCGCAAGAAAATGAGTTTAAAATTCCTGATTTTTTCTCATTGAAGAACAAGTTAATGTTAATTATTTTATTCTCAGACCATAATTAAATGCTGAAAACAGCATATCCCGTCCTGACAGAAACTGCTCTTTCATTGATGTTCTGAAAGATCTGGTTTAGAATGAATTCTAGTGCAAGGTGATATTCCTGTGCAAATTCCTGTTTTGAGATCAAATATAAAAATTATTATTTCCTCATGTTTCAATCTGTTTACACTGAGAACATTCTTATTTTCCTGCAAAAATAAGTATGAACCAAGTATCTGTTTACGTTCTTGACATCAGCGTGCTGCTTTGTACACCGGGAGCTCTTTTCGAGTTTCCGGATAAAGAGATTGTAATTCCAGTCACAATTCTTGAAGAACTGGATTCACTGAAGCTGGATTTGGGAGAAAAAGGGCGCTCTGCTCAAATTGTCAGTCAAATGTTAGATGAATGCCGGCAATATGGTAGTTTAGTAGAAGGTATTTCCCTGCCGAATGGAGGAAAATTACGAATTGAGCTTACAGAACCAGAATCGGGTTTGCTGCCGTACAGCCTCAATTTGAAACGAATTTCCAACAGAGTCCTGGCTGTTGCCTGGATGTTGAGTCAAAAAAACAAGGATCTTATCCTTGTTTCACAGGACGAAAATTTACGAACAAAAGCTAACACACTCAATGTTCCAACACTTTCATACAACGGGCAAAGACCGAATGACTCAAACCTGTATGCTGGAATTCGTCAAAGTGAGGTCAGCAAACAAAAATTAAGGAGCCTCGGTAAACAGTCTTATATTTCTCCGGAAGAGGTTTTTTCAGATCAAAATGAAATTTGTGAATTTTATCCAAATGAAGGCCTTCTTTTAAGCTGCACCGATGTTCCAGATGAACAGATATTAGCTACATATCAGCAGGGTAAGAAGAAGTTCGAACTGGTTCCCAAAGAACAGGGTGTTTGGGGCATCAGGCCTCTGAATCCTGAACAGCGCCTTGCACTGGCCTTGCTGATGAATCCAAAGATTCCTGTGGTAACACTGAGTGGAATATCTGGAACTGGGAAAACTTTACTGGCTCTTGCTGTCGGTTTGCAGCAATTAATGGTGGACAATATTTACTCACGTATGCTGGTTTCACGCCCTATATTCCCAATGGGACGTGACCTGGGTTATCTACCGGGTGATACTCAGGAAAAACTTGCTCCGTGGATGCAGCCGATTTTTGACAATTTGGAATTACTGATCAATAATCCTGCTTCAAAAAATGGTTCAAAGCATGACCGTTACAATGAGTTGATGGATCGTGGAATGCTGGTTGTTGAGCCGCTGACTTATATCCGGGGACGTACAATTCCAAATCAGTACATGATTGTTGACGAAGCCCAAAATTTGACTCCACATGAAATGAAGACGATATTAACACGTGTTGGTGAAGGAACTAAAATCGTTTTAACAGGAGATCCAAACCAAATAGACAATTCAGAAGTTAATCTTTCTTCCAACGGACTAAGCACACTGGTTGAGCGTTTCAAAGAATCCCCGCTGGCAGGACATGTACGCTTTACAAGTGTTGAACGCTCACCGCTGGCTGAATTGGCGGCAACTGTTTTGTGAATAATCTGGAATCTGAAAATCTGGTTAAGAAAAAAATGAATATGCGAATTTTGAATTTTCTTTAGATTTTCATGGACAAAACACTTAATAAATCCATCTGCTTTTGTTATTATTGGTAACTGAAACTTTAAATAAGAAACTTGTAACCTTAAATCTTCCATGTCATTAAACTGGAATTTTGAACCTCCTCCTCCTTCTGAATTTGCAGACCGTGAAGTCCGTTTAACCGGTTCTCATTTATCCGGAAAGCAAATTGCTTTGCTGATAACCGGAAGCATAGCTGCTTATCGAATGCCGGATCTGATTCGTGATTTCCGCAGGGAAGGTGCGGATGTAGTTGTTTATGCAACGACTGAAGGATTACGTTATGTTGCCAGGGAGGCTCTTGAATGGTGTTCACAAAATCCCGTCATTGAAGGCTTTACTTCGGATGCAGAACATTTGAGTGACTCCACACCTTTCGATGCCTTCGTTGTTGCTCCTGCTTCGTACAACACATTGAATAAGGCGTCTTTGGGAATTGCAGATTCTGTGGTCACTGCAGCAATTGCTGCAGCCCTGGGTAGAATGGAACGACAAGGAATTCCTGTCCTGTTTGCCCCGGCAATGCACGGTGCAATGCATAACAGTATCTTAACCCGTTCAATGCGGACTTTGCAAGAAATGGGTGTTACCTTGATTCCACCGCACCAATCTCATGGAAAAAACAATCTTGCTCCGCTGGAGCTAATTGTAGCTACAACAATCCGGGCACTCAGCGAGTCGCCGCTTCGCGGAAAATCTTTGCTGATCACCGGGGGGCCAACTCCTGTTCCGGTGGATAATATCAGAAGGATCACGACACGTTTTACAGGTGCTCTTTCCATCCAATTGGCCCGTGAAGCATGGATGCGCGGTGCGGCAGTTGAATTGATTCTCGGCAAGGGAAGCCGCTCTGCTCCGGAATATATAAAAGCAAAAACCGCAGCAACTTTTGAGGATTATAGAAGAACCTTAAATGAATCGCTGCAGGAAGGAAACTATGATTGGGGAATTTTTACAGCTGCAGTTGCAGATTTTCAGCCGGAATCAGTTTTTGAAGGAAAACTTCCCAGTAATCAGAAACAGTTAAGTTTGAAACTGGTACCGACTGTAAAGGTGATTGAAGAAGTTCGTCAGCATTTCCCTGAACTGAAAATGGTCACCTTCAAGTATGAAGAAAATATTTCTCATGAAGAACTGATGGAGATTGCAAAAAACCGTTTGTCTGAGAAGGGCGGTTCTCAACTGGTTGTGGCTAACCGTGTAGAAGAATTCAAACAGGATGGAACACAGGTGGCATGGCTGCTGGAATCAAAACAGGAACCTCAAAAACATATTGGCAAAAAAGATATTGCAAACGCAATCCTTGACCGCATTGAACTTACTGCATGAAACTTTTGATGTAAGATTCTGTATTTTCCTGCTACCTAAAATATACGGCAATTTGTTTTAACAATTCAAACCTAAATCCAACTCTCAACACTAAAAACCTCATGGTGGACCGCTGGGCCAACACAGTCGTGCATCCGACAATGGATGACATAGCAAATTTTGTCCCCCGCCAAATTTCTGCCAACTCTATTACGTTCATTGGTTTCGGAATTGGGCTCTTAGCTGTACCTTTGCTTTGGCTAAAACTCTATCCTGCAGCACTGGTCCTGATTTTGGTCAACCGTTTTTTCGATGGACTTGACGGTGCAGTTGCCCGCAGAAACGGTGTTACTAATTTAGGTGGATACCTTGATATCACCTGTGATTTTATTTTTTATTCTGCAGTAATTGTAGGCTTTGCACTGGCCAGTCCGGAGAATAACAGTTTGACAGCAACTTTTTTAATTTTTTCATTTATCGGCACCGGGACCTCTTTTCTGGCTTTTGCAGTCATTGCAGAAAAACACGGAATATCATCTGCAGCACATGGACAAAAAGCTTTTATTTATCTGGGAGGTCTGACTGAAGGGACAGAAACGATAATATTTTATATCATCGTTTGCCTGTTTCCGGAGTACTTTCCAATTCTGGCAGTAGTGTTTGGAGGTCTCTGTTGGATCACTGTTGTCGGCCGTTTTGGTTCAGCTTATTCTTTGTTGCGCTAAAAGGAAATAACCGAAACCACTCTGCACTTCGCCCTGAAAGACAATTCATAATAAGTTAAATTTTTACAAGCCATTCATGGTTTGACAAACAACTTACGGGGAACATTCGCCAGAGTTTCCACACCAGAATCTGTGATAACAATGCTTTCGGTTGTTTCCAATCCCCAATCGTCAAACCAAAGTGCAGGCATAAAGTGAAAGGTCATGTTTGGTTCCAACACCGTTTTGTCGCCTTTGCGGAAACTGACCGTCCGTTCGCCCCAATCCGGAGGGTAGCTTAATCCGATGGCATATCCGCAGCGGCTTTCTTTTTCATAACCATATTTTGAAATTGTTTTGCGCCAAGTAGCTTCAATATCTTCCGCGAAGTTGCCGGGTTTTGCTGCTTCCAAACCTGCTTCAATTCCTTCCAGAACAGCCTTTTCAACATCTAAATACTTTTGCGGCGGCTGGCCCAAATAAATGGTGCGGGAAAGCGGACAATGATAGCGCCGGTAACATCCGGCAATTTCAAAAAAAGTTCCGGAGTTGTTCGGAATTGGTTGATCGTCCCAAGTCAAGTGCGGAGCCGAGGCATCTGCGCCGGTTGGAGTCATTGGTACAATCGCCGCATAATCTCCGCCCGCGTCTTCCGCACCTGTAATTCCCGAATGATAAATTTCTGCTACCAAATCATTTTTACGCATGCCGGGTTCCATCACTTCAAAAATACGTGCGTGCATTTTTTCCACAATCCTCGCCGCTTTGCGCATGAATTCCAACTCTCTTGGAGATTTCACGGTGCGCTGCCAATTGACTAGTCCGGTTGAGTCAACAAAATTTGCCTGTACTAAATTTCTCTGCAAAGATTCCAGACAGGATGCAGAAAAATAATAATTGTCTTTTTCTACTCCAATTGTTTTTTGTGCCCAGTTCTTTTCAGTGAGAATCTCGCTTAAATAATCCATCGGATGTTTCTCGGGATTCTGCACATAATCATCCGGATAACCGATGATATTTTCGTGCTGCATGAACACCGTGAGTTTTGCTCCGTTGGCGTCCATTCCACGTCCATACCAAAACGGCTCACCCTCCAACGACAGTACCACGCACTGATGCACATAAAACGACCAACCGTCGTAACCGGTCAACCATGCCATGTTGGACGGATCCGTTACGATCAGTACTTCAATATTTTTTTCATCCATACTTTTCCGCACCTTTGAAATGCGGATTTCGTATTCTTCTTTTTCAAATGCGGGCATATTTTCCTTTGTTCAAGAGTTATCAGTTTTCAGTGTTCAGTGTTCGGTTTTCAGTGTTTGGTTTTCAGTGTTTGGTTTTTGGATTTCAGCAATTAGTTGTTAGTTTTCAGATCTTAGTTTTTTGATGAATGAGGCTAACATTTTCTTGATTTGCGTGGTTTCTATCTGCAAATCTTCATAGATCTGAGGTGACAAGAGTTGTATATCTTTGCAAAGCAAAATTAAATATTCCACTTCCGTAGCTGACCCCATGGCAATTTGAAGAAACCTCGCAAAATCTCGTCCACCTTCTCTTCCACATCCTTCAGCAATATTGGTTGAAATTGATGATGATGCCCTACGAATTTGACTCGTTATTCCATAAAGTTCTTCCTTCGGAAAGTTGCGAGTATGTTGATAAATTTGAAGAGTGAGCTGATGCGATTTCTGCCAAACCTTCAAATCCCTAAAATCCTGCATAATATTTCTCACATTTCAAATTCAGAAAAACTGAGAACTGAGAACTGAGAACTGAGAACTG
>Ga0208570_1000183_pt1 | contig 29960 bp, 28 predicted proteins | sample DeeseametaMP1202_FD_184192 | JGI IMG/M metagenome (GOLD analysis project Ga0208570, IMG submission 184192) | Marine microbial communities from the Deep Indian Ocean - MP1202 (SPAdes) | ecosystem: Environmental > Aquatic > Marine > Oceanic | place: South Indian Ocean | collected 2011-03-08
TGGTTCCCTCTATTAATACACTGTTTTCTAAGCAATCTCATTGTATCAATTGTGGCGGAATCAGACCTTTTTATTTCTCCTTAACGGGACAGCAGTGATCTAGATTATAGAATACTGCTTGGGTAGGAGTCGGGATATGATCATATTTCCTATGTTCGGTTTATTGCCACAACTTTATAATACGTATTTTTCAACATGCAACGCAATTTCATCTTAATTTGGCTATCGTATGTTACTGCTTTGATTGGCGGTGGCATGTCTACATTTACATTGTCGGTTCGAGTTCTTGGACAAGCAACGTCCTTGACGGAGTATGGAATTTTATGTTTGTTGGCAGTTTTTCCAGGGGCCATGTTGTCCACCAAAATTGGAGATATTATCGACAGATATAAAGTAAAGAATGTTTTTATGTGGTCCAATTGTGTTTTAGCTGTTGGCTCTGCTATTATTTTTTATCTGATCTATTACGAAACGCTGCCGAAAGCAGTAATTTATCTCGCAGCAGTCGTATTCTCTATTCTTAACGCCTGTGTTTACATTGGGTTTAGTCATGCTATTCCTGGCATGGTAAAGGAAGAGAAATTGAGCGTAGTTAATGGCTTGGGAATGGTCGCCAATGCCTTAAATGCCATTATAGTCCCAGCACTATGTGGGTTTATTCTAGGGGTGTTGCTCTATGATGATTACTCTGTATTAGCAATTTGCGTCACTCTGCACATTAGTGGCCTCTTATTAGCCCTAGTCTCTACTAGCGTAAGTTCCGACCCTTCGCACAACAATCAATTCGGCAATATACTAACCTTGGCTTTTCACTTTCATCGCCAAAGGCCAAAATTTACCCTTATGATTTTACTCTGCGCTATGCTTAACTTTGCCTTGGGTACATTTCAAGCAATTGTGACGCCACTCGTTCTGAGAAGTTATGGGGTCGATACATTAGGATTGATACTAAGCCTAGCAAGCACTGGAGCAATTTGTGGTAGCATTTTGGTTACAGTGAAAAAAAATCTCAATGTGCGTATTTGTATGCAAGCTCCGCCCTTACTTGTTGGCTTAATGCTAATTATAATGGGCATTTACCCCACTCAAAGCGTTATCATGGTATGCTCATTCATTCTCGTAGGCAGCATACCACTAACACTAACCTCATCGTTGACTCATTATCAAAAGCATGTCGATCACAATATTCTCGGGAAAATATTGGGTTTTCGGCGGATGTTTGTAGCTAGCGCTCTTTCTCTAGCTTTATTGTTAGGGCCTTTGCTTGTCGATTACCTGATTACTCCTTTCACACCTCAGTACTGCGATGCGAACTTTTTGCTTCCTGTTATTGGCCAGTGCGAGGCAATCATGCCGTTTAGGCTCGTATGCATTGTTTTTGGGATAATGTTGATATGGGTGATGCTTGGTATAAGAAAAGAAATTGTTCGTCACTTTAATTAGAGCCTGCTTAAAAAAACTAACTCGCTGTTTTTAATATGAAATACAGTAGATCGAGGTTACAATGGTGCACGAAAGCGAAGCCACCTGCCTCAAAAAGCGTGCACCGATGATCCGAACACAGAGTTCCCGACAGCTCTCACTGGCGGAGTTTGACTGGCCTTTTCAGACCGCACTTGATGAACAAGATCGCTGGGTCAAAATGAGCGAGTGCATCCCCTGGGATGAACTGGCCGAAGCCTATTACAAAGGCCTTTCCGGCACACAGGGACGCCCCACTAAAGACGCCCGCTTGGTCATCGGTGCAGTGATCATCAAACATAGGCTTTGCCTTTCCGATCGTGAAACCGTTGCCCAGATTCAGGAGAATCCGTATTTACAATTTTTCGTCGGTCTGCCGGGTTATCAAATGGCAATACCATTCGCGCCCTCACTATTTGTCGAGATCCGCAAGCGGTTGGGGCAGTCGGTGTTTGATGTGTTTTACGATGCAGTGATTGCGGCTGTATAACATTCCAAAAAGAAACCGGCAGCCAAGGCTAAGGCAAAGCCGGATAAATCAGATGACGATGACAATAAGCCGCCTGGAGTTTCGGATAGCGATTCTGAGCCTGCTAACGCGCAGCCAGAGCACAAAGGAAAACTGATACTTGATGCCACGGTGGCCCCACAGGCGATTCGATATCCTACCGACCTGGGTTTGCTGAATGAAGCCAGAGAATTCAGCGAACGGATTATCGATCTACTGTTTGAGAACACAGACCTGAAAAACAAACCCCGAACCTATCGACAGAAAGCCCGCAAAGCCTATCTCGCTATTGTGAAAAAGAAGCGACCAGGCGCAAAGACAATACGCAAAGGCATCAAGCAGCAATTACAGTACTTGCGAAGGAACCTGGGTCATATCGAGCGGTTATTGCAGCACTTTCCCGAAGGAGCACGGCTACCGTTGCCACGCTGGTTGTTATACCGATACTGGTTGATTCAGCACGTGTACGAACAGCAAAGGGCAATGTATCGCAACAAAATCAATCGTTGTGATGATCGAATTGTGAGTAACAGTCAGCCCTATGTGTGCCCAATCATGCGCGGCAAGGTGGACAAACCGACCGAGTTTGGTGCCAAGCTCAGTGTCAGTCTGACCGGAGATGGCGTAGCTCGGGTGGATCATTTACGCTGGAATGCCTTCCATGAAGGGCTTGATCTTCCATCACAAGTTTCTGAATTCCAATTCTAAACGCACCGTCCTGTTTAATCGACTATGTAAGAACGGCCAACTGCCTTATTCTTAAATGCGCCAACAATTAAAAATATCTCATACGCCATATTTAAGGATACGACCATGAGCCATAGACAGTTGACCGCATCTCAACGATACCAGATTTCAGCGCTCCTGGGACTCGATTTCTCGCACCAGAAGATGGCGGACATCATTGGTGTAAGCCGATCCACAATTTCCCGAGAATTGCTCCGTAATCACCTAAGCAGACGCTACAATCCCGATCTCGCCCAAGGTGCTACCGATGACCGTAGAATGTTCTCTAGAAAAGCCAGAGTCATCACTCTCGAAATCGAAAACCTAATCATTTTTTTCCTCAAGTTCGGATACAGCCCGGTCATGATCTGCCACATACTGAGGCATTCCCATAATATTGATATCGCTTTCCAAACTATTTATAACCATATCGAAACTGACCGCATACATGGAGGCGAACTCTATAAGCTACTTCCTTTTAAAGGTCGCGCTAGACGATCTGAGTATCATTATAGACCCTGGAACACGGTACTGCTCCAGGGCAATATATCGACCAACGCCCCATATCTGCCGACAGTCGTAGCCGGTTTGGGTCCTTGATATCGACACGATCGTCAGCAAGGATCGCAAAGGCGGCGTTCTTACCGTCGTTGATCGCAAGTCCCGGTATCTCTGGGCTAAAATCATTCCTGACATGAATGCTTCAAACGTCAAAAATGCCTTAATCGAACTTCTTGGCCCCATCAAAGATCAGGTTAAAACCATTACCGGCGACAATGGCAGGGAATTCTCAGAACACTACGCCATCTCAAAATCTCTCGATTGCCAATTCTACTTCTGCCACCCTTACTCTTCATTTGAAAGAGGCTCTATAGAACGCATGAACCGTGTAATTCGAGCTCTTTACCCAAAGAAAACCGATTTCCACAAAATCGATAAAGATCTATTTCAAACCCATATCGATTTGATAAACTTTAAACCTAGAGCCTGCTTGAACATGAAAAGTCCTCACAGCACATTTTACAGAACAGATGAATTCTGGCGCCAAGATAAGGTGGTGCAATTATAACTGGAATTTAGGGTTGATGCCTATCGCGAACATCATGGTGCTTATCCTGAAGTGGTTCTGGGCGACACAATTTATGGCAGCCAGGATAACCGCAAGTGCCTCAAGGATCGCGGCATTCGTTTTGCTGGAAAGCCATTGGGCAGGCCGAAGAAAATAACAGAAGCGAATCAGAAAACATTAAAACACGAAGCGGCAAAGCGGCGAGAAGAATACCTACAACGCATCCCGATTGAAGGAAACTTTGGCCAGGGCAAGAACGGCTACAACCTTAGCTACATTCGGTCAAAAACGGTCGGACACTTCGGTTGCGTGGATTAACAGTATCGTTCTGGTGATGAACCTGCTGATCCTGCTTAAGGTTTTTTATTGGCTCTGGGAAAAGGCCAGTGCTGAGGTGAGACGTTGGTTATAGCCGATTCTTACGAAGTATGCTGGAGAGTGCCGGGTACGTGAATTCCAGCAGCGGGTGCCGGCACCGTAGATCGAGTGACGGCAACTTTATAAGCAGCCTCTAATTAGGCGGTACCGGCACTGTCAAGTACTTTGCGAAACTGCGATTGAACTGGGTGCTACCAGATAATTTTATTAATTCAAACTTTTTTAACAGGATAGAAATGGGCACTGAATACTACTCCTTTGAAGACTTTGCTAAAAAAGCACGGGCAAGTCTTCCACGGTTTGTTTATGACTTTATGGAGGGTGGCTCCGGCAATGAAAGGGCTACCCAAGAAAATACCAATGCATTCAGTGAAATCCAGCTTGTACCAAGAATACCTGATTGTAGCAATCAGGTTTCTCTGAAGACCGAGATCCTTGGAACTGATTATTCGTACCCCTTCGGAATTTCACCGATCGGTCTTCCCGGTTTAGTTCATCCTAAAGCTGAAGTAATCTTTGCCAAAATGGCAAATAAATACGATGTACCTTATGTCTTCAGTTCTGTCTCGAATGAATCTTTGGACAAAGTCACTCAGCTGTCGCAAAGGGCACCCTGGTTTCAACTTTATATCCCTAAATCTAATTCGGTACTGAGTAATTTACTCGAAACAGCGGAAAACAATCGATGTCCTGTTCTCGTGATAACAGTAGACACACTAAAGCCCGGCAGGCGTATTCGTGACTTAAAAAACGGTCTAAAGTTGCCATTTCGTCTTAGCTTTAAAAACATTTTGGATATCGCTAGTCACCCAACCTGGGCTGCCAGGCGTTTGCTGAGTGGCCCGATAACATTCCCCAATATGAAAGACATTCTTCAAGACAATCCATCAATATCGTTTCACGAAATGATGGCACTACAAACTGGAGGAGATATCAACTGGGATACAATTAGGTATATTCGTAAATATTGGAAAAACAAAATTTTGTTGAAGGGGGTGCTATCTGCCACTGATGCGGTTAAAGCAACGGAGTATGGTATAGATGGTATTGTCCTTTCAAATCATGGTGGGCGACAGCTTAATTACGCACCAGCACCCTTTTCGCTCATTGATCAGTTCCGTTCAGGTGGAGTGGAAAAAGAACAACTGATGGTGGACTCAGGGATTCGCAATGGAGAAGATATTATTGCTTGTCTCGCTCAAGGCTCAAGCTTCACTTTCTTGGGTAGACTATTTCTATTCGCTTTGGGAGCTAATGGAGAACAGGGCGTGGATAGGGCCTTCCAGATTTTGACAGAAGAGCTAAATATTGCAACGGCCCTAATGGGGGTTTCATCAACTGCGGATTTGCAGGCTCATCATGTAAAAAAGTGAAGTGTTTTGACTTGCAGGCTGTCGATATTATTGCTTGATAATATATGGCGGTGGAGCTGCAAGCAGCAATCGGCGCGCCCTTGCAACGGGAGATACAACACCCCAAAACAGTGCTCTTGGTTTTGGAGCGGCGTAACAGTGTGCTTAACGCGTGTGCGCGAAATCTGGCGGTCCGCCTGCATGAAATGTATGACTATAGCCACCTGGAGCCGTGTGCACAATCGTGCTCAAGTGATAATGAGATGACGGGATAGCTACGATGGCGAACACCCATAGATAAGGTGCAACCCCTTAGGACCTAGGATTCGCCCGCTGTCTCCAGCATCGGTCAGCCATTTGAGTGCGGATTTGTTGCACCGTTTGTAACCCAAGGTCAGTGTCAATTAAAGGGAGCTGGGGTACTAATAAAAGGTTTTGCGTAATTCTACCATATGTTAAAATCTAGCCTTTTAGCCGTTTTACTACAACTACACACTAGGGCAGATACATTGGGAATCTTAGAAGCCATTATCATAGGAATAGTTGAAGGCATTACAGAGTTTTTACCTGTTTCTTCCACTGCCCATATTGTTATGACAATGAAGTACTTTGGCATTGAACAAAATGCTTTCACCATCATGTTCAACATTGTTGTTCAAGCGGCTCCCATAATCGCGGTTGCCCTTATATTCGTGGACCGTCTCTGCAATGGTATCGATATCTGGCTTAAGCTGGCCGTTGCCTTTTTACCGACAGGCTTTGCGGGCCTACTAATATACGACTATCTTCTCTCTATCTTTACCTCAAACATAACCGTAATAGCCATGGTGGTAACTGGCTTAGCCTTCATTATTAGTGAGCTTTGGTATCGCCGAAAAGGCGGTGGAACTACAGTAGACCTAGATGATGTTTCTTATGGCCAGGCTGTGTTTGTCGGTTTCAGTCAAGTTTTGTCGTTGATACCTGGCATATCTAGATCTGGCACCACGATAATCGGTGGAATTATGGCTGGAATGGACCGAGAAGTGGCCATTCGATTTTCTTTTTTGCTTGCTTTACCCACCATGTCTGCAGCCACAGGTTATAGCTTGCTTAGAGAAGCCTCCTCATTAAACACACACGAAGTTATACTTATAGGTGTCGCGTTTGTTGCCGCATTTCTCTCAAGCTGGGTAGTGGTAAAGTTGTTGCTTTCATTCATCGCGAAAGTGACCTACGATGTTTTCGGCATCTACTTACTGCTCACTGCTGCTGCGTTTGTCTATTTTAGTTAGAGGGGTCGTGGGTACTTAGAGGCTTTTTGTACCAAGAATCGAAATATACCCTGTGATATCAATAATATACAATAGTCAGATTAAAATGGCTTTCTGGAACAGCTGAGTTGGTAAAATCGGTACCGTATCCCTACCTTTTTTCTCTGCAGGGAAAATGATTGAAGGTTCATCCGTCTCAAAAGGGCGAAAAGCTGACAATCAAGTTGGGGCAGTTTTATACTCAAAAAAATGTAAAAGCGGACCTTCACACAACCTGATTCCACACCTGTAGGCTCTGGACTGGATTAGCCAGTAATCCGGAATGAGTTAGCCAGTAAACTGATTTACTTTAGTCCTCAATGCGATCCAGATGGGGTTAAAGTCAAGGCCCCGCCATGTGATATTTGGCAATCAATGACACTACCCCCTTTGATCCATCTGGATTTTGAAGGCTGGATTATTTTGTGGAAAAAGCCAAAGTGAAGGGTATTGAGCAGGATGCCATGGTCAATGATCTGCTCAAAAAACATATCGCTTTGATTGAGGGGGTTAAGTAACCCCCTTTTTCGAAATAAACCTAGACGACTTCGAACCGATATCAAAAGACCCGTCCCCATCTTTCCGGAAACGCTATACATATATTTCCACGGCTAGATCTAGGCATAGGTCTGCCAAAGATCTTAAATCTTTCGCCTGCAAAATAAATCCTATAGATTCTTCTGAAAAAAAACCAACAAACAATTCAGATTTCCCACCTTCGGAATCTAATTCATGCAAGAATTTTTTTTGGACTGAAGTTGGTCGAAAATTTTTCTCAGGCCCTTCGCAAAGTCTCCTCCTTGTGTTGATTTGCACCCAAAACTGACCCACCTTACCCCCTAATTTGCATTGAAAATTGACCCACGTTCAACTCAATCCTGCGGTAGTCAATGCAGGAGCAATCAGGAGTGATCGACGTGGCGTTATTAAGCGTAATCAGGCGGTGGCATTTCCGGGAAGGGATGCCGATCAGAGAGATAACCCGGCGGACCGGATTGAGCCGGAACACGGTACGCAAGTACCTGGCCAGTGGCGTGGTGGAACCACGTTACGCCGACCGTAAATCCCCCTCCAAACTGGATGACTATGAGCTGACTCTGACCAGTTGGCTGTTTCGGGAATCCCGACGTCATCGTAAACAGCGGCGCAGCATCAAGCGACTGCATCTGGATCTGGTGCAACTGGGCTATGCCGGCTCGTATGATCGGGTAGCGGCTTTTGCCCGCCAGTGGCGTATCGAACAGCAGGACGCACAAAATACCTCGGCCAAGCATACCTATGTCCCACTTCAGTTCGCTCCGGGCGAAGCCTTCCAGTTTGACTGGAGCGAGGATTATGTGGTGATCAACGGTGTGAATACCAAGCTCCAGGTCGCCCATTTCAGGCTCAGTCACAGCCGTGCCTTTTATCTGAGAGCCTATCTCCAACAGACTCATGAGATGCTGTTCGATGCCCATTACCACGCCTTTCAGGTCTTTGGTGGTGTACCGGAACGAGGTATTTACGACAACATGAAGACCGCTGTCGACAAGGTGGGCCGGGGTAAACAACGAACCATCAACCAGCGTTTTCAGGCCATGGTCAGCCACTATCTGTTCGAGCCCGAGTTCTGCAATCCGGCCGCTGGCTGGGAGAAAGGTCAGGTGGAAAAACAGGTACGCGATGCCCGTTACCAGTTGTGGCAGGACGCTCCCGCGTTCCACGCTTTGAACGATCTGAACAACTGGTTACAGGAACGCTGTCTGGCTTTTTGGCAGGAGCTGGCTCACCCACAAGATAAACGTCGCACCCTGCACCAATACTGGCTGACCGAGCGGGACAGTCTGATGGCCGTCCCCGTCGCCTTTGACGGCTTCGTGGAACACACCAAGCGGGTCAGTTCCACCTGCCTGATCACCCATGAGCACAACCGTTACAGTGTTCCGGCCAGCTTCGCCAACCGCCCGATCAGTCTGCGGGTTTATTCCGATCGATTGGTGATGGTGGCCGAAGCGCAGGTCATTGCCTGCCACGACCGGGTGTTCAGCCGGGACCATAATGTACCCGGTAAAACAATCTACGACTGGCGCCACTATTTATCCGTGGTTCAGCGCAAGCCCGGAGCGCTGCGCAACGGTGCTCCCTTCGAAGAGATGCCGGACAGCTTCAAGCGACTGCAAAGCCTGTTGCTCAAGCGTCCCGGTGGGGATCGGGAAATGGTGGATGTGCTGGCTTTGGTGCTGCTGCATGATGAGAAGCTGGTGGAACAGGCTGTAGAAGCCGCTCTTGGCATTGAGCGGCCATCCCGTCAACACGTCATCAACTGCCTGGGCCGCTTGCAGGACAAACCGCTACCCGAGCCCCTGAAACCACCGCCGGCCTTGAAACTGGTGACCGAACCCCTGGCCAATACCGCCCGCTATGACGGGCTGCGGGAGGGCAAATCATGAATCCGGATGCTCTGATCAAAACCCTGAAAACCCTCAAACTGTTTGGAATGGCCGATGCCATACTGGATCTGTCAGAACAGGCCTCTCCAGTCTATCAGCAATCAATCCCCATACTGGAAACCCTGCTGAAAGCCGAAGTAGCGGAGCGGGATGTTCGTTCCACCAACTACCAGATGAAAGCGGCCCGGTTCCCGGCCTACAAGGATCTTAGCCACTTCGACTTCATTCAAAGCGCGGTCGATGAAGCGCTTATCCGATCATTACACCGCTGCGAGTTCCTACAGGATGCCCAGAATATCGTGCTGGTGGGTGGTCCCGGTACAGGAAAAACACATCTCGCAACTGCCCTGGGTGTTCAAGCCATTCAGCATCACCGATACCGGGTGCGCTTCCTGTCCACCATTGAACTGGTCAATGCCCTGGAGCTGGAAAAGCAACAAGGCAAACAGGGTCGACTGGCTAACCGTCTAATGCATACCGAGCTGGTCATTTTGGATGAACTGGGTTATTTGCCCTTCAGTCAATCGGGAGGCGCATTACTATTTCACTTGCTGGGGAAACTCTATGAGACCACCAGCGTGATCATCACCACCAACCTCAGCTTCAGTGAATGGCCCAATGTGTTTGGTGATCCGAAGATGACAACGGCGCTGCTGGACCGACTGACTCACCACTGCCATATCATTGAAACGGGCAACGACAGTTTCCGATTCAAGCATTCAACGACACAACACAGGGAGAGAAAAACTGGCAATCAAAAATTCAATCAGGCCATAATTGGCCAGTAAAGGCGGGTCAATTTTCGGTGCAAAAGCCGGGTCAGTTTTAAATGCAAATCAACAAGCTATCCAAAATCTATAATGACATCCAGATCGCATTTGTTTTCTGTCATTAATCTTCGAGTCACAAATCCAAGTATCGACATATGACGCTCTGGTATACCAAATTCAGGACAGAAAGTGGCTGTTAAATGTGATTCTATTTTAGAGAAGTGTGACCATATTCTGTATCGAAGTCATTGTTCGCTATAGGGCAACATGTCTGAACTATAGGCAACTGAAAGAACTTCCGCTTTCAGCTTGAAGCGACCAAAGTGGTAGCATGAATCAGAGGTTGTTTTGCGGGATTAGATTCGCTCGCATGGTTGCATCGTGACCCTGAACCAGAAAGCCCTGGAAACACTGAGTAATATTCATGCTGAGGGACGGCCGCTTGCAGCCTTGAGGTCACGGGGCTAAGTTGAAAGGCTAGGCAATCAATAATAAAGAATTACAGATCAATACGTTAGGCTTGAAGTGGCTAAATCCAACACTTTTACCGGCCGGACCTCTATACCGATTTCGCCAACGACTCCGGTCAGCTGCAGGGTGATGGGGTGCCGGCAGGCATTACCGCTGGCGCCAAAAATGTTGACACGTTTTTATTAACCTACGACTACAACTTCAATAAAAACTGGACGTTTGAACTGGCAGTGGGGATTCCACCGACAGTCAAGCTCAAAGCACAGGCCAGCGGGCAGGATCTGGGTGAAGTCGGTGAGTCAAAATCCCTGGCACCCACCTTTCTGGCAATCTACCGCTATCCGCTCCAGGGCGGCTGGAATGTTTATGCTGGCTTGGGGGTCAACTACACCAAATTCGTCGATGTGGAAGTGTACGAAGGTTATACCTTTTCCCTGCTTTCAGGTGTCGTCGGGCCTGTTTTGGCCCAACAGCTAATTGCTTCCGGACAAGCATCCGCGGCAGGCGAAATTGATGATTCAATCGGTGCGGCTTTCAAACTGGGCGTGAGCCACAGCTTTGCGGCAAATTGGCTAATCGATTTGTCGTACTCGTATTACGATGTCACAGCCGACATCAGCAACACGGTAAACGTAAACGGGTTTCCTCCCAGCTCACAAAAAATTTCTATTGATGTAGACCCCAGTCTCTACAGCCTTTCCCTCGGCTATACGTTTTAAACTGACCCGCAAACCCGGGTTAGACTTCTGCTTGATGTAGAAAGCGAACCCGGTAGCAAACGCATTTCAGAAAACTACTCACCGAATTTGAATTTGAAATACTCAATTTCATCCGCAAATTTCCTTGCCACAATGGAACGGGTTTCATCGTCGTAGACATCGGTATAATGTTTGCCGCCGGAGCTGGTTACTAGCTGAGGCAGGTCACTGTCTCCTAAATCAAGCCTGTCACAAACCACCGCAAAGTCCTCATGTAAATTTTCGAACCGTCCGACAAAATCAAGAGGGACTTGCCCGCGATTATCAGAAACCCAGACCATCTGCGATCGGATCAAATGATGCGTAAGATGCCCGTTAACGAAATCCTTAAAACTAATATCAGCCGTCACATTACTGTTTCTTTGGTGCTCTTCATCGCGCATAACGTTTTGATACCAGGAGTACACCCGGGACCACGAGTTGCGCACAAATGTGAATTTATAATATTCCTCGAATTGCTTGGGGGTTAACCTCAAACTGCTCCCCCTTAAAGTGTTACGCACGTCTTTCAGAGCGTATTTCACCCTACCCTGGCACGCAATGCGCACGAGATCAACAATAGACAAGGGTTCAATATCCTGGATAGGAGAATGATCCTGGACACCTCGAGCAAGCTCTTCGAAATGCCCCAACTTCTTTTCCATACTGGTGCCGGCAGTTTTCGGGATGTGAATAAAAATGCACTTATACTTATGCGAAATCATGAGCGTCTACTCCGATAAAAACTTTTCGTTAGGAACAACGTTAGCGGCATACTGCTCCTTTGAACAGCGGGCAATCAACAACAACGAAACTGTATCTGGGATTGGGTAAGAAAAAGCGGGTTCACCAGGCCCAAAACGGGGCGCCGGAGGATTATACCGATCAAAATGGAGAATAGCTATAGACGAACAGGCCATTTTCAATAAAAATCCAATAGACTTCAATCACTTGCAGCCGTTTGGCCCGAAATTATCACGGCTGAGTTCCGTAACGTCAGCTCGCTCTTCATCCCTAAGCGTCAGCACTTCATAGCCACCTGCTGTAACGGCTATCGTGTGCTCCCATTGCGCGGACAACCTTTTGTCGCTTGTTACCACTGTCCAGCCATCCTTCTTTGTTTTAACTTTTGCTTTACCCTGATTGATCATCGGCTCGATCGTGAAAGTCATACCTTCCTGCAAAAGCAGGCCTTTTCCCCGCTGACCGTAATGCAATACCTGGGGCTCCTCGTGCATCTCCCGACCAATGCCATGGCCGCAGTACTCACGCACAACCGAATATCCATGCATTTCCGCATACCGCTGAACAGCGTGCCCAACATCACCCAGAGTAGCCCCTGGCCGCACCGCCCGTATTCCTTCCCACATTGCCTCATAGGTTGTTAAAACCAAGCGCCTCGCCAGTGGTGACACAACACCAATCAGATACATTTTGCTGGAATCGGCGATAAAGCCACGGTGTTCCAGCGTAATATCAACATTGACAATATCACCCGGCTTCAGTTTCTGAACGCGGGAAGGCACACCATGACACACCACATTGTTTACTGAGGTATTCAGCACGTACTGGTAACCGTACTGGCCTTTACTGGCTGGGCGGCACTTAAGTTGCTGTACTATATAATGCTCAGCCAGATTATTAATATCCATCGTCGACATTCCGGCTTCGATCTGACCATCAAGATAACCAAAAACCGCGGCCAGAAGCCGTCCGGATTCCCGCATCAGGCTCAATTCCCCGGCACTTTTCAAAACGACCTCAGCCACCGTTAATATCACTTATATCAACGTCGGCCTGCTTCATTTGGTGATTCACAATCTGGGAGTAGGTCATGGCCGGATTAGCCTCAGCCAACATACCAATTTTGATCCAGTATTCCGCCTGAGCGTTAATTGAACGCACCATTACCGAACTCGCTTTGCGCAATTCCTCGTGCAATTCATCATCTATCTTGACAATACCCATCTACGCCACCTGCATACGAAACATATATAAATCATATATCGATAGCGAATTGGTCGCAAGGGACTATCCAGGCCCGGAGAATATCCTCTAGAATACTGGACACGCAAACTCGCTTCACAAGGCTTCCACAATGCAATTAGTCGGTGTTCCGAATTCCCCCTATTTTAGAAGAACGGCCATTTCCCTGGAATTATTAGAGCTACCCTTCGAAGTCAAACCACTATCACCCTTCATCGATGTTCAGGCTCTGTGCAAGCTCAATCCCATCTTGAAAATCCCGACCCTGATACTCGACAACGGCGAAAAAATAATGGACTCGTCGCTCATTATTCAATACGCCGAACTGGCTCTTTCGAATGGCAACACGCTATGGCCTAGGGAGCCTGAATGGTTACAGAGCGATTTTCGGACCGTCAGCATTGCGCTGGCTGCACTGGAAAAATGCCTGCAGATTATTTACGAAACAAAGCTACGACCAGAATCAACCCGACATCAACCCTGGCTTGATAGAGTCCAGGGACAATGCCACGCCGCCTTTATTGAACTTGAGCAAACCGTCAAAAACAACGCGGCTCGATATGATGGTGATTGTTGCCAAGCCGGTATTACAGCCGCCATCGCCTGGAGTTTCGGTGCTCAGTTGGTCGCCTCATTTATTCAGCCGGAGCACTGCCCCAGCCTGGTATCGCTAACATCCAACATGGAAGCACACCCGCTATTTAAAAAATACTCAGCCACTCGCTCTTGAAGTAATTTATACAGGGCTATTGGAACTTCTCACCATCGTGTTCGAGCCAGCCATCGATGTGCCGGGCGCTCGGGTCATGGTGAGTCCAATGGACCACTCCGCCTTTATCGTTCCATTCGTACTCACCGAAAAACGCGACCTTGTCGCCTTTTCTCAATTGTGGAATGCGCGGAGCCAGATCAATGTTGTGTGCGACCAAAATACCAATACCCGAAGGCAAATCGAGTATGAATTTCTGATGCCGGCTGCCCTTCAGGTCATCCGGAAGCACCCTGGAAACCGTTCCATAGCCACGCACCTGTACGTCACTCTTTTTATCCTGAAAGGCTGCATACACTTCCGAACCAGCAGCCGAACCCGATGGCACAGATGAGTCAGAGAGGCCCAGATCGCCTCCCAATAAATAGTAAGTTAAACCCACCAATAATAGGAGAACGTATTTTATTTTCTTAATATTATGCGCCTTCAACATATTCACTTGATACCTGGATTAAAAAGACCTTATAACTGATCGAACGCTGCAGCCGTGCTTACCCAAAATGTCTTAAATTGCGTACAGATAGAGATTAAAAAACCAGACGATAAAGATACACAGACTCTGCCTTTTCCCCGCTTCGATCAACTGGCACAGCACAACGGAAAAAAGTGAAATTGACTGAGGGGGCACTACGACCAGTCGCACCCCCAAAGAACCCGAGGCTCCTCTCAAAGACCTCGTGCCCTAACGTTACGACGTACTTTATTTATGCGCTATCGGCTTGTCGGTAAACAGGTAATCTTTTAGTTCTTTATCGAACCGGGGATCCTTTCTTCTGATCCATTCAATGACCATGGCAGCGTGTTCTTTTTCCTCGTCCCTATTATGGGCGAGAATGGCCTTTAGCTCTTCGTCTTTACAGGCATCAACCCGCTGATTGTACCAATCCACTGCTTCCAGCTCTTCCATCAATGATGTAATCGCTCTGTGCATATCTCTGGTTTCAGCGGTAAGTTCTTCAATAGGTTCGTGGTAACCTTCATTTGACATAATCGTATCCCGACAGTTAAATGGTTGAAATTAAATTGAGATTATAAACCATAACCCGACATAATATACCCTGGTTAAAAATTGTTTACACCTCTAATCTCCGAGCAGAGCCACTACTGGTTAGTGCTTTGAAAGTGGCAGCGCCGGTTACTCAATTTCCCATCACAAAGTCGAGGCCCAGTAAAGGTACTTGGCCCGATTACCCAATGGCATCCAGCGGGCTATTCCCTTCCACCGGCGTCATCGTGTTTTAGCTCGGCAAATTTTGCAGCCATCGTCGGGTTTTTCTTCGTTAGTTTTTTCACACTTAAATCATCGGCCTTATTATTAGCAAGACGAAGATTGTTTTCAGACCCCAGCAATGCATCCTTGGTTTTTTGGAGGTGGTCGATGGTTTTGTCGATCTCCTGAATCGCTGTTTTAAATTTCTTAGACGCCAGCTCGTAATTTCGCGCAAAACCCGCCTTGAACTCGTCGAGTTCGTTTTCAAAGTTCGTGATATCAATATTCTGAGCTTTGACAATAGCAAGTTCATTTTTATATTTCAGCGCGTTCTGCGCCGCGTTACGCAACAAGGTAATGATCGGAATAAAGAACTGCGGGCGCACAACATACATTTTCTGATAGCGATGGGAGACATCAACAATCCCGGAATTGTAAAGCTCGCTATCCGGTTCAAGCAGTGAAACGAGAACAGCGTACTCGCATGATTTTTCGTTTCTATCCTTATCAAGCTCCTTGAAAAAGTCTTCGTTTTTCTTCTTAGTCGCCGTCTGATCATTTTCATTTTTCATTTCGAACATGATCGACACGATTTCCGTTCCGGTCTCACTCGAATCCCGAAAGATATAGTCCCCCTTACTACCGGATCGAGAATCGTTATCCTTTTCAAAATAAGCCTTGGGGAACGCGGTGGCCCGAATACGATTAAACTCCGTTTCGCAGTGTTGCTCCAGCGATTCTCCGACCATTTTGGTGGACAAGCGTGCCTTCATATCCTTAAGCCGCTCAATAGCATCATCACGATCCTTTATCTGAGTCTCATATTTATCTTTTAGCGACTGCTCCGCTAACTGTTTTTCGAGTCTAGCCCTCTCCAAATCACTTTTCAGTTGATCACGAATTTTTTCAGCTGCATTGGTTGCTTCCGATATAGCGTGTTGTTGTGCTACTTCGTTTGCACGCAATGTCGCCTTCAGCTCTTGAATTTCCACCTCTTTTTTCGCTGCAGTCTCTTGCAGTTGATTTGAATACTGGGCCGTTGCCAACTTAGAGGCTGCGTCGTTTTCCTGCTTCAGTTGCTTTATTTCATTTGCCAGTGTGTCGCGCTCTCTCTCAATTTCTTTTAACGCTTCGCTCACAGCCAATTTTTGCGCGACCTCAACCACACCCAGCCTGGCTCGCAATTCCTGTATCTCATTCTCCTTCACTGCCGCCGCTTTTTGCATCTCGCTGCTGGCCTTCTCCTTTGCCAGCGCCACCGCAGCCAGCTTCTCTTTCTCAGCCAATTCGAGCCTCTCGTGCAATTGCTGATTAAACTCACTGTCCCGCACCTGCTTCAGAATGTCAGCGTATCCGGCCTCGTCAATTTTGAAAGCTTTTGTACAGTGAGGACAAATAATCTCATGCATGACTTTTTTCCTTGCTCCTAAATAGATTTTAATAGTCGGCCGGTGCCATCGCTCCGGATTTCATACGGTATTCATGCACAAATCACTTACGTAACACAAGCGCCAAGAATAGCGTTGCATTTTGCAAGTCATGGACATAACCAGGGAAAAAGAATGAAAGGACTCTTCGCATTGAGCAATGTATTGCTGGTTTTTGCCCTGATTTTTGTGGCTGGATTCGCCACCTGGTATCGAAGGCCACCAAAGCCAATTTTCGGATCAAGATTGCAGGCAATAGTGGCCTTGGTTAAGCAAACCGGCCTGGCGCGATCAGTGCGTCCAAAAAACCCAAAGGACACCTAATGTGGCGCAAGTGCCCAGTAATGGCAACATGGCCATTTTTAGCCGGAAAGCACACACCATTGCGATCACCGCCAACGTCATCATCGGTGCATTTATGCTGTCCAGCACCGGCAGTTGCATGTTAATGCCCCACCCGGTGGTGAACCGCTGATGCTCTCCAAACACTGCATTTACCGCGAACCATAATGCCAAGTTGGCGATCACCCCCACCACCACCGCCGTAATGGCGGACAAAGCGGAGGAAAGCCCATGGTTATTACGTAATTTTTCTACATAAGGTGCACCGGCAAAAATCCAGAGAAAGCAGGGTAAGAACGTAACCCAGGTCGTGAGCAACGCACCCGCGGACGCCATCAACAGACTGGGTTCGCCAGCCCCATCCCGGTATGCAGCCAGAAAGCCAACGAACTGGGTGACCAAAATCAGGGGCCCTGGCGTGGTCTCCGCCAGCCCCAACCCCTCCAGCATTTCACCCGGTTCAAGCCACTGGAAAGTTTCCACGCCTTGCTGTGCTACGTAGCTCAGCACCGCGTACGCTCCCCCGAAAGTGACCGTTGCCATCTTCGAGAAAAAAACCGCAATCTGGGTAAACACGCTCTCGTCGCCCAAAACCATAAATAACGCAGCCACCGTCAGCCCCCACAATAACAGACAACACAGCGCCGCCTGTTGGGTGCCGGGCCTGAGGGTAGTTTCAGTGAAAGCGTCTGGCCGGGGTTGCCTGCTGGCATCGGGGGCCGACCAACGGGCAACCAGGTAACCGATGATACCCGCGCTCAAAACAACCAAGGGAAAAGGCAAACTGAACACAAACAGCGCCACGAAACCGCCGACCGCAAGCGCAGGCTTCAGGATGCCCTGCAAAGTTCGGCGCCCGATACGAATCAACGCCTGTAAAACGATCGCCAGCACGGCCGCTTTCAGCCCGAAGAACACCCCCTCGGTAATGGCCAAATCCCCATACACTACATAAATCCAGGACAGTACAAAAATCGCCAATGCGCCCGGCAAGATAAAAAGCAGCCCCGCAACCAGCCCACCTCTGACCCCGTGTAACAGCCAGCCAATATAGGTCGCCAATTGTTGAGCTTCCGGTCCCGGCAATAACATGCAATAGTTCAACGCATGCAAGAAGCGGGATTCATCCAGCCACTTCTTTTCGTCCACGATGGTTCGGTGCATCAACGCAATTTGACCCGCCGGCCCCCCAAAACTGAGCAGACCAATGCGCACCCAGACTGCGAACGCTTCTTTGAACGTGATCTCCTGCCGACCCTCTACTTCTTTAAGCAACGTAAGAAATCCTCTCTGCTCTTTATTGGAATAAACCGACTCCCAAAACGAGTTTGCCAAAACCTGTGATCTTTTGGCGGCTAATCGTTACTATGCAGGTCTGAATTTAAACCACCCCAAACCGTGGAATTGGCAGGTAACACTTCAACCTGACCGGTCTGACTGTGTCTGCGAAACAACACATTGGATGCCCCTGATAAGGAAACCACGCATCTATGGATTTGCCGGACTCAACGTCAATATAGCGATGTCCTTTTCGTTTAAGCATACCACGCCCCATAATCCACAATCTGACTTCCTCAACCCAACATAGTTTTGCCGCAATGCCGTATTCGACAATGGCATTTTTGTGGTCGCTACTGCTTGTTATACTCTGCCTTTACTGAAAGCTCTCCTTCATCGGCTTCAACCCAATCGCTTTGGTTCTTATAATAAACCGTAATTCGGTCATCATCTCGCTTACCGGCGATCATGGCATAGTCCGGTCTATCGGACGATGAATAAATTTCAAATCGCGCCTCTTCGAGCGCATTGCGATAAAAAGAGATGACCTCTTCCCGTGCAACCTGAGTGCCGAATCTGGCTATCGATTCCTCGCGATCCCCCCCTGCGGTATCATAGGCGTCGCTGATAGCCAATCTCGCACCCGGTATAGCAGCCAGGCCAAACGGCATGCTGAATTCGTCAGCAACTACCGTGCCCGCGTTTAAAGCTGCAATCAACGCCACTAACCGTACAATAATTTTCATCTGGATCCCTCGTTATTTTTAAATAAAAACAGCAAAATTCATCTTGCGATGCCGACACCCGCTAGCCAACAGCATAGTTCCATATAAGAATCCCCCACATAGCCAAAACCGCTGTGAAATTAATAGTAAATAGCAAACCCCGAAGCCTAATATTTGAAGTGCAAATTTGAACATAGCTATGAATCACGCGACCACCGACAAAAACCCAAGCCAAACCTGTATACCCCGAAAAATAGGTAAAATCGGATGACATTAACAACACGCAAATCACATAAAAAAAGAGCGGCCATTCAAATTGATTAGAGAGGTTGGCAGCCACCTTTGGCTCAAATTCAGCCCAGGGATTAGTGCCATCCTGGCGAGCCCCGACGCGCCATATTCCGGGCGCTCTCATTATAGTCAGAGCCACGTATAAAAATGCAGTCCATAGCATATGCGCAAACATAGGAAGCAGTAATTGGCTGGCCATAGCTAACATTTCCCAAGAAATAAGTTAGAGGATCTGGTTAACTAGAACAATCCATCCATTCAAACGCCCGCATCAGCGTCGTCGCAGAGCGCAGCATACAGCAATGAACCCAGCCAGAAAAGCGGAACAAATGTGAGTTGCACACTCAATGGTTGGCCTTCCGATTCGCTCTTGCCGTTTTCTGCTCTACGAGTCTTTACTCAGAAAAGCCCGTCGAAATAACGACGACAATACGGCCCATTGGATTGCTGCCTGACTTCTACGATGGCCAGCTATCTTTTTAACCGCATCATGCACTTCCGTCGTTCTATTATCGTAATAAATATGCGCAATAGGCGGAGGCAAATCCAGGTGACGAAGGTAGTTTGTGGGAATAGACACAAACCCAATAATCGAACCCATCTCTACTTTGCAATATTTAGGTTTACCACACTGTATACATTGACCGCGTTTGATCGGCGAAAAGCCGCTCTGATAGCTTTTAAATTCTAAACTTTCAGCATTTAGACTGGTGCAGTCTTTCAATAAAAATGTGCATTCATCGTTGTAGTCTGAGCCAAAAAACAACTGGCACGTTCTACAATGACAAACCAGCCTGAAAAGCGGCTTCGAAAAAGTATCAAACTCACCCGGACTGCAACCACAAAGTCCATTTGGAATCATGACTATTAGCTCCCTCTGCTGTCTATAAGACCGACCCAAGCATTCCGACCCTTAATTAAACACCGTTTGAGTCTATGCATCCAGCACTGGCCATCAGTCTCACCCCAAAAGGCATTAAATCACCCGATTTTCACTCCCTCTAGTCCGATAGTATCAGGACAACTCTCTTACCGTTGATTACAGTATCGGGAACTATTGCAAAAGAACGAGTTTTCTCTGATGGGCACATTCATATCGATACTGATCCGGTTCCGCTGGCTGCTTTTCGTCGCTTCGCTGGCCTTATTGGTCTTTTCTGCCGCTGGCCTGCGCCACTTCACGTTTGACGGCTCCCCGCGCGCCTTTTTTTCTGACGGCGACCCCGAGTATGAGCGTTTTGAGGCTATGGAGGAAACCTACGGCAGCGATTACCGGATTTTCTTTATGTTGTCCGCAACCGAAGGCAGCATGATGGATCCTGAAAATCTGCGCGCATTGCAGCAGATGACTGAAAAGGCCTGGGAGCTTCCCTATGCCCGCCGCGTGGATTCCCTCAGCAACTACCAGTACACCTACAGCCACGACGATGAGCTGTTCGTAGAGGATTTTTTTGGTGATTCCGTAGTGAATGACCCCGATACACTGGCTGAGCGGCAGAAGGTGGCGCTGAATGACCCGGCCATCACCCAACGCTTGGTTTCCGCTGACGGCAAGCACGCAGCTGTGATCATCGCCCTGACCATTACCAACGAACAATTGCTTTCCGGCGAGGGTTTGGCACTGGTCAAGCAAGCCTATGGCCTGGCTGATTCGATCAAAGCCCAGTACCCCAACATCACCACAGCGGCCACCAGCAGCTTACTGAGCACGGTTTACAACATGGAAGTGGCAGCATCGGATATGAGCTTGATGATCCCGGTGATGTTCGGTTTGATGTTTCTGATTCTGGGGCTGCTTTTGCGAAGCTTCTGGTCCGTTGTCGTCGCGTTGTTTATCGCGATTGCCAGCTCCCTTGGCGCGATCGGCTTTGCATCCTGGTTGGGTTTAACGTTTTCCGTGGTGTCCATTAATGCGGTCATTATCAGCATTATTGTTGCCGTCGCCCACTGCATTCATATCTTCACCCAGTTGCTCAAAGATATGCAGACTTTAAATAAAAAAGAAGCCTTGGCCAACAGCCTGCGAGTCAATTTTTTTGCGGTCAGCGTGACCACACTCACTACTCTGATCGGCTTTTTGAGCCTGAACACCAATGACTTACCACCCGCTGTCACACTGGGCAACGTCTCGGCCATTGGCGCTGTGTTGGCGTGGCTGTTTTCGCTGACCTTGCTGCCCGCCCTGGTCACCCTGTTTCCGTTTAAGCCAACCCAATCCAGAGAGCTGCTCATTGATAGGGTGATGGACAAGCTGGCTTTATTTTTAATTAAACGCAAATACGCCGTCTTGCTGTTTATGATCGCGTTGTCCGCCATCATGATTACACTCAGTTTTCGCAACGACCTGAATGATAATCTGGTTGAAACCCTGCACGAGCCGCATATTTTCCGCAGTGACACCGCCCTGATCGATAAACATTTCGGTGCCGTGTACATCTACAGTTACAATCTGGATGCCGACGGCGAGAACAACGCCGTGGACCCTGATTACCTGAAAAACATGGACAAGTTCGCCACCTACCTGCGAGCCCAACCGGAAGTTTCCAGTGTGCACGCTTTTTCGGATGTCATCAAACGCCTAAACAAGAGTATGCACAATGATGATCCCGCCTATTACAGCATTCCCGATGATCGGGAATTGATTGCGCAGTATCTGCTGTTATACGAAATGTCCCTGCCTTTTGGTCTGGATCTAAACGAGCAACTGACACCCGACCGGAGCCACACGTTAATGACGGTGTCTATGCCGGTACTGGATACCAAAACCGACATTGAACTGGATCAGCGCTTTTGGGCTTGGCAGAAAGAAAATCTGCCCCCGCACATGCAGGACCGGAATATCGCCATTGCAACGATTTGGTCTTATCTGACCATCCACAGCTTGACCAATTCATTGCAGGGTTCGGCGACAGCGCTCGTGCTTATCTCCTTTGTGATGCTGCTGATGTTGCGGTCGTTGCGCTATGGCGTAATCAGTCTGGCACCCAACATCATTCCGGCCATGTTCGGCTTCGGCGTCTGGTATCTTTATTCCGGCCGGGTGGGCCTGGGACTGACCTGCGTCACCATCATCACCATTGGTATTGTGGTGGATGACACCGTGCATTTTTTGGTGAAGTATCAAAAAGCATTGAAGGATTTCAAAGGGGATGCCGAACTCGCCATTCGCGCCACCTTCAAACAGGTTGGACCTGCGCTGTTCGTCACCACCGCGGTACTAGCGGCTGGATTCGGGGTGTTAGGCTTGTCGCAGATCATCATCAACAGCGCCTTGGGGCAGGTCACCGCCGTAATTCTATTGGCCGCGTTTTTATTGGATATTCTGTTACTGCCGGTGCTGCTGTTAATTTTCGATCGCAACCGTAAACACCAATATGCAGAGCAAAACACCGCCGCACTAAAAGCAACCGACACTCACCAGCCCGACTCCGAGGCAACGATAAATTCTGCTGAACCCGCATCGCAATAAGGAATCATTCCAGCAATCCCAGCTCCCGCGCTTTGGCCACCGCCTGAGTGCGGCTGCTCACCGCCAGCTTTTCATAAATATTGCGTAGGTGAGCCTTGGTGGTGGCTATGGCAATATGCAAATGGTCGGCGATGGATTGATTGCTGAGCCCCTGCGCTATCAGATCCAGCACTTCCTGCTCGCGGGAAGTCAGGGGCTCGACTAACCCCTTACTGGATGCCGGGCGACCTTTCGCTATCAACGCAACCTCCCACCAGCCTCGCTTGCCTTCTTTTACCAAAATGCGCAGCAAAGGAATCAGTGCTGCGCCCTCATCCAAAAACAGACGACGATAGCCTGGTGCCTCGCTTATCGTGATGGCTTGCAGCAAGCAGTCCGCCGCCAGGTCCGGTTCTTCCGCAGCCAACACCAGGGCGCGAGCGACTTTGGCACGTACCAGATTGATGATTCGGCCATGGGCTTCGGTATCCGCCTCAATACGCAACAATAAATCCACCGCTTCGGCTTTGCGGTTCTGTAATGCCAGACACCGCGCCAGCACAATTCTGTCTTCTTCCTGCAAGAAGCCAAAATGCTGCAACAGGGCGTTTTCTCGTTCGGCAGCCCAGAGCAGGGCGGATTGAATCTGGTTCGATTGCAGGCAATACAAAGCCCGCATCATGCTGACGCTGGGCCCCATTTTGGACCAATAGGATCGATCCCGCTCCATTACCGGCGCAGCACTATCCAGAATCCGGATGGCTTTGGAAAAATCTTTGGCCGGCACTTCCAAGGATGCTTGCAGCATCAGGATAAGGGCCCCATAAGCTGCTTCCGCGCCACTATCACGAAATTCAAGCAACACTTCTAACGCCTCAGTAGCGCGCTCAATCTGGTTGATTTCACAATAGATGTGCACATAGGCGGTGTTTTGCCAGCAGGCCAGATAGTGCGGGTCCAGCCCTTCACCAATCAACCAGTCACGAGCATCCTGCAACTGGTTGAGCGCTTTTACAGTGAAACCCTGCTGAAATAAAACATGGGACAAAATGACCGAGCAGGACAACACACAGAAATGATTTCGCTCCTGGCGGGCACTGGCCATCGCCAACTCCATCAGCTGCTGTGTAGAGGGGTGATCGCCCTCTTGGTATAACTCCATACCCAGGGCGAATTGAGCCACGGCATTAAGCTGAACATCACTTTCAGCGGCCAGGGTGCGGGCCCGACCAGACCAATGATGGGCCAGCTCATCTTCACCCCGAACCCGCGCCAACTGGGTGCGGAATATCGCAATCTGAGTGCGCAGTGGCCCATGATCCGGGTGTTCCTGCGCAAGCAGACGGTCGGCCTGATCCAGATAGGGTTCAGCTTCTACAATCCGCTCCGTACAGAACAGGCTCCAGGCTTTAATCAAAGCCAGTTTGGGTCGCTGCAAAATTGTGCCCGCCGGTAGTCGGCTTAGCCACCAATTGAGGGATTCGTTTTGCCCGCCCAGCATGCGCGTCACCCCCAACTGCTCGATTAACCCGGCGGCTTCATCCCAGAGTGAGGCTGCTAGCAAACAATGTATGGCTTCCTCACGCTCGTCATTACTCACAAACCAGTCCGCTGCCCTGCGATTCCAGAGCAACCACTCCTGCGGATGCCGGTCACTGGTGATGTTAAGCAGGTTTTCCCGAAACAGGTCATGGAAACGAAACCAATGGCCCTGGTCATCCAGGGGAATCAAAAACAAATTGTCTTCCCGTAAGGCATCCAGCAACACTGCCACCTCTTTACTGTTTTTGTCCGGATTAAGTGCTTCACACAGGGACAGATTGAAGCGCCGGGCCGTAGCCATACTGAGCATAAACTGCCGCGTAGTTTGCGGCAGATTACTCAACACCTCTTCTGCCAGATAGTCCACCAGCAAAGTTGAGGATTCCTGCTCCAACCACTCGGTTGACTGCCGCGGGTGCTGCTTTAGGGTTAAACCAGCCAATTGCAGGGCTGCAGCCCATCCTTCGGTTCTGGCTTGCAGCGCGTCCAACATACCGATATTGAGTGTCAGCTTGAGGGTTTCCTGAAAAAAGCGCTGCACTTCAGTGCGCCCGAAGCTGAGATCGAAGGCCTGAATTTCCGTGATATGGCTGCGCACCCGCCGCAGCGGGATATGCAGGGACGGCAATACCCGTGTGGTAATCAGCACATGCAAGCTAGGGGGCAGATTATCAAGAAACCAATTCACGGTTTGCAGCAACGCCGGATCCTGAATGACATGGAAATCGTCCAACACCAAGGTGGTCACTTGATCCTGGCCGGTCCAATGATTAACGATACTCACCACCCAAGCCTCCGGATCCGAATCCGTCTGGGCCGGCGCAAAACGGGTCTCGTTTCCGCCGGCCAAGGTGCCACTGACATAACGCCAAAAGCGCAAAGAATCGTTATCCTGACTATCCAGTGACAGCCAGACATAAGGCTGCCCAATGGACTGCAGCCACTGCAGTGCAAGCGTTGTTTTGCCGTATCCGGCAGGCGCATGAATTAAGGTAAGTTCACCCTGCGCAGGTGCACCCAACAGCTCCAGAAGGCGTACACGAGGTACCGCATTCTGCCGCAACGGCGGTGCGAATAATTTGGTTTTCAACAACATATCAGTAATTCTTGTTCTGATGACAGGACGTTAGTGTTTCCGGAAACGCCCCCTAAGTCAAAGTCGATCAATCCAAACAAAGAGTACAATCACACCCGGATAGCGCGAACCAACAAAAAACTGGCGGGTCACACTAAACAGAGACTGTGGTATAGTCCCGAAGCAGCGCCCGCGAAGGGCGGATTCAAAACTAATTTAGCCGAACTAACAACGCTGTATATTGAGACGTAAATCATGAAAGAACATTTTGCCGCAATCCTGAAAGCCGTTGGCGAAGACCTGGAACGCCCCGGACTACAACGCACCCCGGAACGGGCCGCCAAGGCCTATGAATACCTCACCCAGGGCTATCACCAGGACCTGGACGAAGTCATTAACAACGCCTTATTCCCTTCTGATTCCAGCGAAATGATCATTGTTAAGGATATTGAGCTGTATTCCATGTGCGAGCACCACTTGCTGCCTTTCATCGGCAAAGCCCACGTTGCCTATATCCCTCAGGGTGAGGTACTCGGCCTGTCAAAAGTTGCCCGCATCGTTGACATGTACGCGCGTCGTTTTCAGATTCAGGAACAGCTCACAACGCAAATTGCCGAAACCATTCAAAGCGTGGTGAACGCAGCCGGTGTCGGCGTGGTGATTGAAGCCAAGCATATGTGCATGATGATGCGCGGTGTTGAGAAGCAAAATTCGGTCATGAAAACCTCGGCAATGCTGGGCACATTCAGGGAAAGCCAAGCCACCCGATATGAGTTTTTATCCTTGCTTCGGGACGCCTGAAACAACACCCTCCAAGCGGTTCACAAACCTAAAGGTGAACCGCTTTTTTGGGCACCCATTTACCAGCTACTCCTGTTAAAGCCAGTTACCTCACGCGCTTCACCTTGTAACGGACGGAATTCCAAGTTACTGGTGCACTTAATCGCCTGCGTAGTGCCCTCTGCCACCCCGGCCACACCACACTACGACCCCACCGTTTTCTGAAAAAAGACCAAATTGACACCATAATCCCATTATGTAATCATGGTTCCATTATGAGAAACGATGAAAAAGTACACCATCCGGTCATCGCCCTGATAGACGAGGTGATCCGTGTAAACAGCCGATTGCGATCCGTGTTTGAGGGTACTACCGATGCCAGCGGACTCAATTCAATGCAATTGACCGTGCTCACCGCGGTGGTTGAATCCAGAATGCCGCCCACGGTTCCCCAAATCGGCAGAAGCCTTGGGCATCCACGGCAGGTCATTAACCGTGCCACCAAAATATTGCTCGAGCAGGGTCTGATTGAGGCTCTGGATAACCCCGACCACAAACGTGCGCCGCTGCTGATTGCAACTGACACCGGCAAGCAGCTCAAAATGAAAGTGGATGCAACCGCAGAAGCAGCCGCAGACGCTTTATTAACAACCATTGACGCCGCGACTTTCAGGAAACTAACCAAAGACCTGCAAACCTTGAGAGCCAGCATCGAAGCCCATACGCGAGGCACTAAAAATCGATCCTGAGATAACTTGCCAAGCTCCAACAGAATTATAGCAACCCAGCCACCTATGCAAACCGGGGATTAAATTGGTTATCACAGATAGACACATCGCTTTGAACGGCTCCAAGAATTTCCGTGATTTCGGCGCTTACCCTACCCGGGACGGGCGCCGGGTAAAGCGCGGCCGCTTATTTCGCTCAGACAGGCTATCGGACCTGTCAGCAGAAGACTTGAAGAAATTGGAACCGTTCGCGATCCGCACCGTCTTCGACTTACGGGGATTCAGGGAACGCACCGAGGCACCGACACGCTGGCATGCGACCTCAACCACTCGCAACGTGCATTTGCCTTTAATCAGCAGCACCAGCGGTAACGCCGTTTCAAGCGCCTTACGCGACACCCACACCAACAACGATACGTCCGCCGTACGCCAGGCTATGGTCGATTTGTATTGCGATATGGTAAAGCAGGCCGACTCCCTGAATTGCCTTCAACAAATATTTCAATCCCTGGCTCGCCAGGATGAGCTGCCGGTGCTCGTTCATTGCAGTGGCGGCAAAGACCGCACCGGCATCACGTGTGCTTTAATTCTTTGGACCCTGGGCGTCACCCGCGACCTCATTCTGGAAGACTACCTGCTCAGTAAAACGTTATATTCCGACCGTATTGATGCAAGCCAAACAATCCCGCAAGCGTTGAATCATCAAAAGAATGAAGATTGGGGTACGGCGGCGATCAAGGTTGTGTATGGTGTGGAGGCAACGTTTCTGAACGGTGCCCTCGATTATCTTATGCAAACCTATGGCACGGCTGAACAGTTTGCAGAACGCGCGCTAAAACTCGATAGCGATTGCCTGAGTAGCATCCGCCATAACTTGCTGGAACACGGCTAAATGGCATACACAATGCTAAGCCTGGAGCGTTACGGCCCCTGGGCTCTGGTAACCGGAGCGTCTTCCGGTATCGGCATGTCGTTTGCCCGTCAGTTAGCCGCTGCAGGATTCAACCTGGTTATTACCGCAAGGAGAACGCAAAGGCTCGATGCTCTGGCCGCGGAATTGCAACAGCAACATCCGATCACGGTAAAAACCGTGAACCTGGATCTCAGCGATACCGCCTCACTTTCGCACCTGGTTGAGGCGTGCCACAACAAAGATATCGGATTGATTATCAGCAATGCCGGCTTCGGCTTTAAGCAACGCCATCATAAATTACGGATGAGCGATCTGGACAACATGCTCAACGTCAATTGTCGTGCCCCAATGGCGCTGAGCCACCACTTTCTACCGCACTTGCTCGAACGAGGCAAAGGTGGCTTTATCATCACTTCGTCTGTCGAAGCCTATTTTGGCGTACCGGGTTCGGCAGCCTATTCCGCCACTAAATCCTTTGCAAAGACACTGGGCGAAGCACTTTACGGAGAAACGGTCGGCTGCGGCGTAGACACGCTGGTACTCTGCCCCGGATTGACGGACACGGAAGCACCGACGCTACAAGGCTTCGATAAAAAGGAAATGAAAGGCATGAAATCCCCCGACGATGTTGCAGCCGCGGCATTGCAAAGCCTGGGGAAACAACCGGTGCTAATGAGCGCGTCATTGCCTTTCCGGTGTATGATTCAAATTGCGCGGCTACTGCCCCGCGGCTTGTTGTTGCGGAAAGCTTCCGCATCGATTGATAAAATTATTCGGCCTTAAGCTCTGAAAAATCCTGCCCTATGGAAGCGATATCGCGGACCGGTTTCCAACCTTGCCAATTTGCAGCCACCTTTTTCATCATAGTGAAAAACTGCAACGTCGCCGCCGGCGCCTGAATCAATTCAAGGTGAATAGCGCCCGGCAAATACTCGTCAAGATAGACAAATTTTTGCCCCTGCGGCATGCCGCCCGACTGCACAATTCGATCATGCAGTTTGTGCTGGTTAAGCACCCCTTCCAGATCCGTAACCAAAGTTGCCATGTGATTCAGTTTTCCAGGGCAATCCCGCAGCGCGCGAGTGTATAAAGAGTCCGTTGTCGACAAAGGGCGAACGAGTTCAATCTGCACATCGTTCCAATAGCCAAAACACAAAGACAGCTCCAATTGCGTTGCGGTACCGCGATAACTGTACTGATCCAGAACGATGGAATCGAGTCGGTAAAATGGACCGGCACCCACCCGCTCCACCCAATCGAGCGCAGCTTTATCAATGTCTTCCACGATATAACCCAATTGCATAACCGGGCCGAATGAATCCGTCATCTGCACTCTCCTGTCCTGTTTATTCCAAAAATCACCGAAATATCGGTTCACATGCATCATCGGGTATTTGACACATCAATGTCAACATGTAACCATGGTTCCATTATTCACCATCCAAGGCTTCTTTCATGGGACTGCAACACGACCTCGACAAACTGATAGACATTCCGAAATTGACTGATTGGCTGGACCGTAATTTGCCCGAGCTGGGGAACGGCCCGCTGCAGGCGGACCTGTTACACCAGGGCTTTTCCAATGTGGTCATCAACCTTAATCGTGGTAAAGAAACACGGGTCATGCGCAGGCCCCCTGCGGTGGCTCCGCCCGGCAGCGAGAGAACGGTGTTGCGTGAAGCCCGGGTATTAAGTGCACTGACCGGAACCGACGTGCCCCACCCGATCTGCTATGCAGTGTGCGAAGATGCAGAAATCGTCGGCGCGCCTTTTTACATTATGGAAAAAGTGGCGGGTTGGTCGGGTAAGGTCGTCGACCGCAAAGTCGTGCATCAGCCCCCTTTTGATAATATGCCGTTTGAATACCGGATTCCGTTTGCGGTGGTAGACGCATTGGTTGCATTAGCCAACGTGGATTATCAGGCTGTGGGTTTACAGGATTTCGGCAAGCCGGAAAACTACTTGCAACGCCAGGTTGATCGCTGGGCTAACCAGCTGGCGTCCTACAAAGAACGTTACAACTACGAAGGGCGCGAACTGCCGGGTTATCAACTCACCGAGCAGTGGCTACGGGACAACACGCCGTCCGACTATAAGCCCGGCATTATCCATGGCGACATTGGCACCCCCAACATGCTGTTTGCGGATAAACCACCGGCATTGATTAACGCATTAGTGGATTGGGAACTGTCGACCATTGGCGATCCGATGGTGGATATGGGCTGGTTTTGTAACGGCATGCGTGATGAACGC
>Ga0208570_1000185_pt1 | contig 29778 bp, 34 predicted proteins | sample DeeseametaMP1202_FD_184192 | JGI IMG/M metagenome (GOLD analysis project Ga0208570, IMG submission 184192) | Marine microbial communities from the Deep Indian Ocean - MP1202 (SPAdes) | ecosystem: Environmental > Aquatic > Marine > Oceanic | place: South Indian Ocean | collected 2011-03-08
GAAATGACAGGCCTTCGATACAAGTTTGAAGATGACACCGTTCGTATCGAGATGGATACGCCTTATTCCAAGACATATAAAATTGACTACCTGAATTATGTTCGTAGCACGACGAGCTCCGTACAGAACAATGTTTCTGTAGTTACGGGCGAGGGCGCTGATACTGGTTCTGACTTTAATGCAGGTTCAACAAGTGAAGCAGATTTCTGGGGTGAGCTAAGCTCTAACCTTACACAGATTCTGGGCGTACGCGAATCAAGCGGTAATCTTCGTACGAACGTCGATCCGCAAATCACCGCAGTAGAGAATAATCCGCAGGCTGTTCAGCCGGTGGTCACTGAGGGTGAGAATGGCGAGCAGGTTGTACAGACTCAGCCACCTCAAGCTACGTTGCAAGTTAACTCTCTTCCTCCTGTGGGCGCTGGTGGTGCCGGCGGTGCAGAAGAGGATGATGCTGTGACATCAGGATTCTCTGTTAACCGTCAAGCTGGCATGATCAGTGTTTACGGTACAGAACGTCAGCAGAAAGAAGTTGCTGAATACCTACAGCAGGTGAAGCGTTCTGTGACTTCGCAGGTTCTTATTGAAGCAAAAATTCTTGAAGTCAGCCTAACTGATGAATTTAGTACAGGTATTGACTGGAGCCGCATTTCTCTAACAGGTCAGGCAACACTTGATTTTGCGTCACCACAACGTGTGTTCCTGGATGCAACGACACCGGCAGGTGCGGGCACAACGCTGACTGTTGGCGGTAATGATATCAATGCTGTTATCAGTGCATTGTCACGTTTTGGTACAGTGCGCGCACTATCTAGCCCACGTTTGACTGTGTTGAACAACCAATCAGCCGCGCTGAATGTGGCTGAAAACCTGGTGTACTTCGAGCTTGATGTTGAAACAAACACAAGTGAGGCCGGTATTGTTACAACAGTTGAGAGTGAAGTCAGAAACGTACCTGAAGGTGTTCTGATTAACGTTCAGCCATCAATTAACTTGGACGAGCACTCAGTCTCAATGTCTATTCGCCCAACTGTAACAAACGTTGACCGCTTTGAAACTGATCCGGCTGTAGCGATTGCGGCTGCGGCGGCAGGTGCGCCTGGCGTTGCTAGCCAGATTCCGGTTGTGCAAGTACAAGAATTTGACTCTGTGATTAAGATGAATTCAGGCCAGGCTGTTATTATGGGCGGCTTGATGCAGGATAGAGCACAGGTTTCTGAAAACGGTATTCCAGTATTGTCTGAAGTGCCTCTTATCGGTAACGTTTTCAAATCCCATGTTGATAGCATTCAGAAAACAGAGCTGATTGTATTTCTTAAGGCGACGATTATGGATGGCGGAGACAACATCCACAACACTGACCGTGAGACATACAAACTCTTCTCGGATGATCGTAGACCTCTGAACCTGTAATTAGAAGCAATGATTAATTATCCGGTTATTGGGTACGTCTTTAAGTCGGCTCTCAGAGATAGGCTAATTGCCTCTATGCTTTGCACTTTAGTCGCAGGGCTTAGTCTTTCTATATTCATGGGCTCTTCAGCCATTAATGAATCAGACCAGTTTTCTTATGTTTTTGCATCATCAGCATTAAGATTTATCGGTGTAGTAGGTATCATACTCTTCACAGTTTTTTACGTACGAAGAATGTATGACCGCAAGGATATTGACTATATGCTTTCGCGGCCGATCAGTCGTCTTGGGTTTATTGTCTCTCATACCGTTGCTTTCATAGGAATTGCCTCAATCTTAGCGTTTGTCATTGGCGGGGCAATTGCGATCATGACAATATCATCTGAAAATGCTGATATCTTTTTATGGTGCTTAGGCCTTTGGGCTGAGTTTGTAATCGTGTCCGCAGCCGCAATGTTTTTTTCTATGGTTCTTTCCAGCCCTGCTGCTGGTACTTTGGCAACTATTGGGCTCTATGTTTTGGGCCGTATGATGGGAAATCTATTAGGGGTAATTGACGCCGGTGTGGACATGACTGGCTTTAGTTTCCTATCTATTGTTATGCAGGTCGTGTCTTTGATTGTACCAAGGTTTGATTTGCTCGTTCAGAGTGGCTGGCTGGTGTATGGTGATGCAACTCTGTCTCTCTTCTTTATGGTAGGGCACAGCGTATCACTTCTAGTGTTGTTTACAGTTGCGGCTTGGATTGATCTTCAGCGCAAACAGTTCTAGGGAGGACCATCTATGCAGATAACTTCCAGATCTCTGTTAATGCCTTACTCCATTTTGCTCACTGCCTTAGTCTTTACAATTTTCTTTTGGTTTCAGGCACGGCATGTTCAGGCCGAATGGATTAATGTCCCGCCGGTGCCATCTGAATCAGGCGCATTAAGTTTTTCTATAGGTGATAAGCAGATGGCCTACAGAAGTTTTGGCCTTATGCTTCAGAATATTGGTAATATAGGGGGGCGCAGTGCCGCCTTAGATTCATATAATTTTGACATGCTAAGTGGCTGGTTTCTTCTTGAGGACGGTTTGGACCCAGAGTCTGATTACGTTCCGATGCTGGCTGCTTATTATTTCGGCGGCACACCAGACGAAACACAATTAGATCCAGTCATTGAGTATCTGGCAAAAGTTGGGCAGCGTAAGGGTAAAGAAAAATGGAGGTGGCTTGCGCATGCAGTTTATCTTTCACGTTTTAAACAAAAGGATCTCGATAAAGCGCTAGAGCTATCATATATTCTTGCTGCAAAGGCAGAACGCGAAAACTTGCCGCATTGGGCAAAGCAAATGCCGGCTTTTATTTTGTCTCAGCAAGGTGATAAGCAAGCGGCTAAGGATCTGTTACTGACCATGCTTAAGGAAAACGCCGAGAAAATGCATCCGAACGAAGTGAACTTCACGGTCGATTATATCTGCACGCGAATACTGGATAAATCAGAAGCAGCAGAAATGCCGCTTTGCGATGCAGCAAAATAACAGTATATTAGGCGCATCTAACGAATAGAAACGATGTTAAATACGCTGCAATTCTCATTACCTGAAATTCTGTCACTCATTGGTTTGTCCCAGTGCGTGTATATTCTTGTATATATGGCATTCCGTTCCGGAAGTTTAAAGCGTGCTTTAATTCCAGCATTTTATTTTCTGTTCCTAGGTCTCGGCTTCTTTGCAGATTTTGGCCATAGTTTTATTGGGCAAACATCACCGTATTATGCAGTGGCACAATGGTTCTTCTGGTTTATAGGTCCGCCGCTCAGTGTTTTGCTAATGGTTCAGATCGCACGCATTGAAAAGTTACCCAATGCTGGTTTATTCGGGGTATTGCTGCTTACGCCACTAGCCTATCTATTTTCTGTTGCAATGGCATCGCGCGATAATGAATGCATCTTTCCTGCAGCGTGTCCAATTTTCATGGATTGGCTTTTGATTTGCGGCCTTGTTTCAGGCAGCATTAGTATGCTGGCTATATGGTTGCAACGCGGCGTACTTGAGGATCTCAATCGTGAGAAGAGGGGAAAAGAGCGTTATTGGCTCATATTAACACTCGTCTTCGCAAACCTATTTTTTCTATGCCTTATGTTTATGGGGTTGGAGTACGGTTTCACGGATCAGAAAGTTGTATTGGCCCGCACATTATCAGGTTTGGCATTTGTGTATCTGGCTAATACCAGTTTGTTCCGCATATATCCGCAAGCGATGCAGCTAATAAATACAAATACAAAAGATGAATTGTCTGCTGATGAAAAAACGATTGCGTACAGAATAGAACAGCTGGTCGATATGGATAAGATTTATCATGAAGCTAGCTACGGACGCGCGGATTTGGCAAGAGAACTCGAAATACCGGAGACTGTGGCCTCTAAAATTATAAACGTACACTTCCGTAAGAGCTTCCCACAGCTTCTTAATGAAAGACGTGTGGCTGACGCAAAGCAACTATTGGCTGAAACAGATGCGTCTATGAAAGTTGTGGCCGAAGAAGTAGGCTTTAACTCTCTGGCGACCTTCAACCGTGTGTTTAAAGACATGGAAGGGGTCGCTCCCTCAGCCTATAGAAAAGCCGCTAAATCGCCATAAATTACCATATTATTTGTCACTGTGGTGTTCTGATTACTCAATTTGTTATTTTGAGAGAAGTAATTGGAATCATTAATCTTTTGTTTATAGTTTTTGCGCCATCATCGAAAAATAGGGGTGTTACGACTAGTACGAATAATGTATATTGTTGGGGCTAGTTCTAGCGTTCTTTTAACTCTTTACGTGTATGAAAATTTCAAGCGGGGCAAATGCGCCAAAAGTGTTCTCATACCCAGTGAAGAAAACTCGTTCAAAAATTAGGAGATTAAAATGGGTAAAGTAGATATTACCGCAGACAAGAAACAAGCTGGTTTTACGCTTGTTGAATTGGCGGTTGTTATGATTATTATCGGTCTGTTGATCGGTGGGGTTCTTAAAGGTCAAGAGCTGATTTCTAACGCGCAGATCGCGTCAACTGTTGCAGGTATTAAAGGTATTGATGCCGCGACATCTACCTTTAGCGACACATACAATGCATTCCCGGGTGACATGGTGAACGCACAAGCACGCATACCAAACTGTGCTGGTACATGTGCTAACGGTAACGGTAACTCGTTCATTAGTAACGCAGGTGTTGCAATTGCTCCAAATAGTACTGGCGTTAACGCTGGTGAGGCACTCAACTTCTGGATACATCTTAATTTGGCTGACTTGATAAGTGGCGTTGATAACACTGGTACAGCTGCTTTCGGTGCTAGTATGCCAACAACAAACGTAGGCGGTGGTCTGGTTGCAGGTTACGTTGCTTCTGGTGCTATTGGTGGCCGTACAGCTACAGCCACAGGTCGTGGTGGTCACTATTTGGTTCTGAGAAATGATGCCGCTACAGCAGGTGCTGGTTCTACACTGACGGCTAACCAAGCTGCACGTATTGACCGTAAGATGGACGATGGTTCACCGAACGCTGGTACTGTAATGGCAATTGGTACGGCAGGCGTTGCCGGCTGCGCAAGCGCTGCTACAGCTGTGGGCGTTTACAACGAAAACCTTCAAGGTCTTCTGTGTGACGTTGCCATCCGTATCCAACAGTAATCAGACTGTTTCATAAAGTTAAAGGCCTCCTTTGCGGGAGGCCTTTTTTTATTGGGGTATCCCAAAAACTTAAGATGCTTTTTTCTTTGTCGCCGCTTCGATGGCGCCTTTAAACATATCTAATGGCATAGGCAAAACGATAGTACTGCCCTTGGCGTTTGTGAACTCACCAAGTGTTCCGAGATAACGCAGCTGCATTGTCTCAGGACGCAGTGCCAAGATTTTAGCCGCTTCATCAAGCTGTTTAGCCGCCTGAAATTCACCGTCGGCATTAATAATTTTCGCGCGACGCTCACGCTCTGCTTCTGCTTGCTTGGCAATCGCACGCACCATCGTAGGATCAACGTCTACGTGCTTGATTTCAACATTTGTGACCTTGATACCCCAACCATCAGTCTGGCTATCCAGAATGTCCTGTACGTCGTTATTCAGCTTGTCACGTGATGACAGCATCTCATCCAGCTCGTGCTTACCAAGAACAGAACGTAATGTTGTCTGTGCAAGCTGGCTTGTTGCCTGAATAAAGTCTTCAACACGGTTGACCGCATAGGATGGGTCAACAACCCGGTAATAAACCACCGCATTTACTTTAACGGACACGTTATCCTTGGATATGACGTCCTGTGTTGGGATATCTTCTGTACGAATACGAATATCAACGCGCAGCATGCTCTGGACGCCGGGAATAATCAGCTGGATCCCGGGACCACGCGTACTCGAATATTTACCGAGTGTATAAACAACGCCGCGCTCGTATTCATTCACGATACGCACGGACGCGATCATAAGGATGATTATCCCTATAACCAAAATACCTAGAAACTGCATAATGTTCTCCTGTTAGATTTCAATAGATTAAGTGGCAATAATTTTAATAGTGAGTTCGGTTTGATTTACAGCAGCAACAATGACTGTGTCTTCCGCCTTCAGATCAAGATTTGAATCCGCATAAGCAGACCAGACCTCACCCTGTACGCGTACACGGCCGTGATCATCTTTCCATTCAACGATTTCGCCTTTCTTGCCGACCATGCCTTCAACGCCCGTATCCATTTCCTTGCGGTAGACCTTGACCGTCAGAAAGACAACCAGCCCGACAATAATGGCACCCAGCAGGGCAATACCCGCAATGACGCCGCCATCAATAGCAAGGCCGGGCATTGCATCGGAATCAAACATAATCGCAAGCCCGACAACAAAAGCCGCCAGCCCGCCAAAACCCAATATACCGAAGGAGGGGATAAACGCCTCCGCCACCATAAAGCCAAGCCCGAGAACAAGCAGAATGATGCCCGCAGCATTAATCGGCAGGACGTTCATGGCATATAGGCCGATAATCAGACAGATCGCCCCGACCGTACCGGGGATCATTGTTCCCGGGTTATAAAACTCCAGAATAAGGCCGTACACGCCGATCGACATAAAAATCAGGGCAATGTTCGGATCGGTGATCATCGACAGGAAAGTGACTTTCCAGTCAGGCTTGAATTCTCTTACCTGAACGCCGTCAGTGGCAAGGGTAACAGTTTCGCCGTTTTTAAGTGTCACATCGCGGCCGTTAAGCTTGGCCAGCAACTCGTCACGATTTGTGGCGATCATATCTATGACGTTTTCCTTTAAGGCTTCTTCAGCGGTCAGGCTTTTCGCTTCTGTCACAGCGGTCTGCGCCCATTCCGCATTACGGCCTCGCATTTCGGCAAGGCCACGGATAAAGGCCGAGGTATCCTCGAGTGCCTTGTTCTTCATCGCTTCTTTATTGGCATCGCCGCCATTATCTTCCGAAGATGTTGGGCTGGAGCCGCCCATCTCAATCGGTGTGGCCGCGCCCAAATTCGTGCCGCTATCCATGGCGTTGATATGCGCCGCATACATGATAAACGTACCTGCGCTGGCGGCATGCGCGCCTGATGGCGTTGTCCAGACAATCACAGGAACGGGAGATTCAACAATATCACTGACCATGTCGCGGGTAGAGCTAAGCAGGCCACCAGGAGTGTTGAGTTCGATGATAATCGCCTGTGCGTTCTCTGCCTCCGCGCGCGCAATCCCCGTTTCCAGATAACCTGAAAAAGCAGGGCCAATCGCGCCTTCCATGGTCATGACCATGATATGACCGCCATTGTCTTGGGCGTTCGGCGTATTAAGGAGCGTACTGCAAAGGCCGATGATAATCAGGGCAAGATAGATAAACTTCTTCATTACGCGGCCTCCGCCAGCTTGCTGTCCAGAACAGCGATCAAGGCATCGCCCATGGCGCTGGTTGAAATTTCTTTGCAACCTTCGGCCATGATATCGGCCGTGCGTGTGCCTGACGACAGAACGTCCTGCACAGCCGTTTCAATGCGATCCGCCAGATCACCACGATCAAGCGAGTAACGCAGCGCCATGGCGAAGCTGAGAATTGTCGCTAGAGGGTTTGCCTTGCCTTGACCTGCAATGTCAGGGGCAGAGCCGTGAACAGGTTCGTACAGGCCCGGCACGCCAGGCGCACCAAGTGAAGCAGATGGCAGCATACCCAGTGAACCTGTAAGCATCGCGGCTTCATCAGATAGAATATCGCCGAAGAGGTTGTCGGTTACAATAACATCGAACTGCTTCGGGTTGCGCAGCAGCTGCATCGCGCAGTTATCGGCATACATATGGGATAATTGGACATCCTCGAAGCCTTCGCCGTGCAGCTTGGTCATTTCCTCGCGCCATAACTTGCCTGATTCCATGACGTTGGCTTTTTCGCAAGAAGTCACACGGCCACCGCGCTTGCGTGCCAGTTCAAAGGCCGCCACACCGATGCGGCGAATTTCGGATGTTGTGTAGGTTTGCGTGTTAAAGCCGCGGCGCTCGCCGTTGCCAAGGTCTTCGATACCGCGTGGCTCACCGAAATAGACGCCGCCTGTCAGTTCGCGCACGATCAGGATATCCAGACCTTTGACGATTTCAGGTTTCAGCGAGGACGCATCAACCAGCGCATCAAACACAAGGGCAGGGCGCAGATTGGCGAATAGGTCCAGCTCCTTACGCAGTTTAAGAAGGCCTGCCTCGGGACGGATATTGTAATCAACATTGTCCCATTTCGGTCCGCCGACAGACCCCATGATAATCGCATCCGACGCGCGGCATTTTTCCAGCGTTTCATCAGCCAACGGCACACCGTAGGCATCAATGGCACTGCCGCCCAGATGATCTTCGTGAATGGTAAAGGAAATATCGCCGTTGGATTCCAGCCAGCTGATAACCTTTTTAACTTCGCTCATGACCTCGGGGCCGATACCGTCACCAGCCAACATGACAATGTTATGAGAACCCATCTGAATCTCCTTCTTCATAATTATTTTGTGCTTAACAGAGTCATAGCACGGGCAAGAAGGAAGCTAAAGACGGGAAAGCCTAGACGACTTTTTTTCTACAGATAAAAGGCCCCAGAATAAACAGCGGCGCGGTAAAGTAAGCCGCCCATGAGAAAATCGTCAGAATACCGACACCATGATCCATAAAATACCCGAACATAAACGGCGAGAGCGCGGAGCTGAGAATAGCCATGGAGAACAGCAGGGACTTGATTGCGCCGAGATGTTTTGTCCCATATAGGAAGGCCAGTAGGGGCCCGCCAGCGGTCGAGATCATGCCGTTACCCGCACCGATTAGAGCCATGCCGATATAAACAACAGGCAGTGAAATGCCCGAGGAAAGCACCAGCAGGCCCGCCGTGTAAACAATCGGGAAGGCCGTCAGAATGGCAACTTCACCATATTTATCAATCACATGACCTGCGATCAGGGATGCGATAATGGTCGAAAACGAGAACAGCGGGAAGGTCGCCGCGAAGGCCAGCGGAGAAATACCGATCGCATCGGCGATATCACGCTGATAGAACACAACGACGGTGCCGATAAAGGGAGATACCATAGTGATGAGTGATAACGCGTAAAACTTCCAGTTCATCAGAACATTTTTACGTGTCCAGTGATCGGTCACCGCATCAACGGCGTTTTCTTCCTCTTCTTTGACGCGCTTCTCCCACAGGTCATGGGTATTCCGTTGGTGGTTACGCATATAAAACCACATAAAGGGCAATAGTATGAACAGCACGAACAACCCATACATGATCCATGCATGACGCCACTCAATATGATTCTCCAGCGCCAAGGCCAGTAGAGGAAAGGTCATTAAATGCGCAGGGCCACCTAGCGAGATCAGTGCCTGCGCCTTGCCACGGTTCTTATCAAGGTAGCGGTTTACCGACGTTGTAGCGGAGAGAACCATTAAGCCTTGCCCGAATTGGCGTAGTAAAAAGAAAGCGATAAACAGGATGAAAACATTCACTGCGAAGGCGAGCGTAAAACAGCCCACGGCAACGCCGACCAGTACAATGGCAAGAAAGATGCGCAGCGGCATGTAGTCCAGCGCCTTGCCACTGAACGTGATCACAATGGCACTGGCAATCGTGGCCATGGCATAGATTGAGCCAACACCTGTTTTGGTCAGATCAAGTTCTTCCTGAATGAACGGCAAATACACACCGAAAAAGGCGGATTGCCCGAACACGGAAAAGAAGAACAGAAAGAATCCGGCAGCAAGAAGGCCACCATGGTCTTTGGCAAGACGCAGTGAATTATCAAACATAGCTATAATCTTTATTTAGTTATCAGGCCTGTTGTAGCCAGGGTTTTTCAGAGCGGTTGGCCGCTTCGTATTTTGTAATGGCATCTTCTTTTTCAAGCGTCAGGCCAATATCATCCAGGCCATTGAGTAGACAATGACGACGGAATTCATCGATTTCGAAAGAAAAATCTGTGCCGTCCTGCAATTTCACGCTCTGATCTTGCAGATCGACGGTAATCTCTTCTTTGTTTTCTGCGGCCTTCATGATTGTGTCGACATCAGCTTGCGGTAATGTCAGAGGCAGAATGCCGTTTTTAAAACAGTTATTGTAAAAGATATCGGCAAATGACGGCGCAATCACACAGCGAATACCGAAATCCAGCAAAGCCCAAGGCGCGTGTTCACGGGATGAGCCGCAGCCAAAATTCTCGCCGGTAACCAGAATATGCGCGCCTGTGTAAGGTTCTTTATTCAGAACAAAGTCCGCCAAAGGATTGTCCGCATCATCATAACGCATATCGTTAAACAGGTTCACACCAAGCCCTGTACGCTTGATCGTGCGCAAAAACTGCTTCGGAATGATCATATCCGTATCAACATTCATTAGGGGCAGGGGGGCGGCAATCGCTGTAACTGTTGTAAACTTTTCCATAATTTTCTTTTCAGGCTTAATAAAATTGTTATATAAAACCTTAGCGTTTGATGAACCGAAAAACAAGACGGGCAAAACATGAATAGAGAGCAGTTGATTAAGTTTGGGCTTATTGCAGGGGGCGGCGTAGCCGCTTTAGGTGCAGTAATTGGCGTAATCGCCTTTATGGAAGATCAGGATGCCAATATCCGTGAGTTCGGTATTACAGATCCGCAAAGTAGCTGTGTAAGTCCTGAGGAAGGTCACGAATACTTCGCTGATTACGGTCAAACGGCGCGCCGGCTCAGAGATGCCGTAACTGCAGCGTCATCGCTGAGTGAAGGGCCAGTCGGTCAGGAAGTGCTCTCTATATTAAACTCTGGGCGCCCGTTTTGCTTTACTGACAGATATAGTGATGTGCAGTTGGAAGCACCTGTTGTAAAGGGCGGAACCTTTAAACCGTTCTGGGTTGTTGATGGCGATCTGAGTAGCGGATGGCTGGCATCTTACTTCGCATCACAAAGCATTGATGATGCGGCAGATGATTACACGCGCCGCTCCAACGAATATGTGACACGTTCGGCTGTACTGTGGGAGCGCCTGCGTTACGCAGTGCCTGAAACATATCGTCTATATGCGAACTATTTAATCGCCGATGATCAAAGCTACAGTGATCCGTTCGGCACTGATACATGGCAGTCGTTAGATGCTAACACTCGTCTGAGCGAAGCCGCTGATGTTTTCGAAGCGCGCATTTCAGAAGGTGACACTGCGCAGCAAGCTTGGTTTGCATCGCTGCAGACTTATATGGCCGATGCTTCACTGCATAATGCTAATGATGTTGATTTTCTGCGTTGGTATGCCGATGAGGTCGGAGAGCAAGAAACGCGGATTCACTATGAGATTACTTGTTTTGATAACGGACCTGATATCGATATCGAGACAACGTTACCCGAGAAAGTCAGCTTTAGTGATGTATGGAGTTTTTCCGTGCGAAACGATGCTGACTGGGAATGCGATCGTTTAATCGAAGCCGAAGAGAGCCGCGTTGAACGTGAAAAGGATTCATTGCGATCTGATATTGCAAGTCTATGGTCAGATATCAATCGCCTGGATGAAGAGCTAGGTCGTATGCCAACGGAAGACCCTGATTTCGCATCTAAAAGCTCATCGCTTAGCAGTATGCAGTCACGCGTCAGCAGTTTGGAAACGCAGCTGAAAAGTATCCATCCTGAACGCCAGTCATATAGTGATAGCGTGCTGATCCAGCATGAGCCTTCTGAGGTTGTTCATTCTATGACGTTTAATGCAGGCACATTGTCTGATTATATAGCGACTCTGACGGGGCAGGCAGGAATTATGACTGAGGAGCAGGCCGCACAGATCGCCAATGATGATCGTAATACGGAACTCGGAAGTCAGACTGCTGAAGATTTGTATGATCGTGCAGAGCGGAATGCTGATAGATACGCCGATAATTATCGTTACGGCAATGATATCCACTCACGTGGACTAGGCTTGCGCTAATTTAGTCGCGGCGAACGCTTCGAATAATTCCATGTCGTAAATGTCTGCGCCTTTTTCATCGCGCATGCGTTTAAGAACGCCTTCAACGGAAATATCACGATCCCCGAAATGCGGGCGGGCGATACTGTATCCGTCAAAGCTTTCGACAATACAGGCCAGACGCACTGGTGTTGAAAGCTGATCATCTGACTTGCCTAAAAATCCGCCGCCATCTTGCTGCTCGTGATGGTTCAGCATGATGTCTTTCATCAGGTTGATGAACGGATGATCGATATCGCCCAGCTGTTCTTCAACGATCTGGATGCCTAATTCGGTGTGACTGCGGCGCAGCTTTTTGATGTCGTTTTCAGGCTTTTCGATCGTGTCCCAGATATGCAAGGGTAGGCGGCGTTTGCCAATGTCATGCGGTAACATAGCCCAGTACATATTATCAGCGACTGTTTCGCCCAGACCCATATGCAGTACTGTATTTTTCACATCATCTGCCACACGCTGCGTATGTTCGTGAAAAATATAGGTCATTTTATAAGACGCCGGCAGGTTTTGTTTCACCCATTGCGCGCGCTTCTGATCAAACTCTCTCAGCTTGGCAAGTTCATCCTGAATGAACGTCTTGATACGCTGCGTCACATCCGCAGGGGCATGAAGATTAAAATTGTTCGGCCATTCAGTATTACTCATAGATCATCACCTTTAGGGTTTTGGTTTGCCTGCCGAAGGTCTTATTGGCTGCATATATGACAGTTCTTCCGGTGGCGGCGGAAGTTTTACACCGCGCTGGATATCACGCTCATCGCCTTTGCGCCACAGATATTCCTTCAGATTTACAGGGATAGCATCAGGCGGGTAGCACGCATCTTTCTCGGCGGTCTCATCAATCGCATATATCAGATAGTGCACACCGCGCACTGTTTCCAGCTTCGGTGCTTTTGCACCGACCTTGCTGTTACTGTGGAAGACACCTTTCAGGTTTGTCGGTGCGGTTGGATTATGCAGCTGCCAATAGGCACCAATGTCGAGTGCGATACTCATGCGCTCGAATAACTTGGCTAAATCCTTGCCCTCTGTTGTGTCCTTGTTGGGTTCGATACGGTAGCTATGACCGTCAAAATCAATCGCTTTGAAATGGTCATTGTTTTGAACGGCTAACATATTCTCACCACGCAGAACATCATTCAGGCCACCTGTCTTGGCACTGAGCCAAACCTGATGGCGACCGTCTGCGTCTGTACGAATATCAACGCGAACTTTCTTGATCAGATCTTCTTTGATACCGAGGAATACATTGTTATCTGCCTCATAAGCGATCTTCTCGATAGCTTTCTGTGCAGCCTCACGTGCCTTATCAAGTTCAGCTGTACGTTTAAGATGCGCTTCTACAATATGCTGGCTGCGTCCTGCGGCTATAAACACTTTGTAGGTAACATCTTGAATGCCTGTTTCGACATATCGATCACAATGCGGACGGAAGTTTTTTGGCATTTCCGTGCCTTCGTAATTACGAGAGCATAGAGGAGGGCTGCAGAAGAATTTACCGATGGCAATGTCACCGATATCGGAAATACGGATATCCTCTTCATCAATCTCTTCAGATTCTTCAGGCCAATAGGCGCTGAATTGATAGTCGCGCGGGCAGCACATGAAGATCGCTTCTTCGCCATCGTGCGTCATGCCTTCTACAAGCCACGGGTATTGATTATAGGCACGAGGATAGCCACCGTGCTCGACCTCGATTGCAACACTTGGGTAGTTCAGTCCCAGCTTTTCTGCGCGTTCCTGCGTCGGATTCTCGATCTGCTCTTTGGCAAGCTTGGCTGTTTCGCCCGTCAGTTTGTGTACGTAAAAACCTTCCATTATTTTGGCCCTTCCGGCTTCTTGGGTTTATTTGTAAATTCAATGTCATCGCGTGTCACGGGTTCAGCCGCAAAATTGGTGGAACAAACAGAGCAGCCTTCGGCATAATCGTGTTTCTCCAGATCAAAGTCTGCTGGTATATCGATCATAAACGGCGCTCTGTGGAAAATGCAGGCAACTTTCTGACCCCACGCGGCACCTGTCCGCATTTCCATCAGCTTTTGTTCTTTAGGATCCATTTTCTTGGCACCTGACGGTACAAAATGCTCATTCCTGTAGTCATACGGCACGGCCATAAAGAATTTGTCATCACCCTGTGTCAGGCCATCAAAAATTTCAGGCCAGATGGCGTGGGCTTCTAAATGATCGCCGTTCTTCATAATCTGGATCGATGGCTTCAGCGCGCCCAAAGGGCCAAGCACACGGCGTAGCTCGTCAGGGCCTTTCAGCTTCTCGCCCTTTTTCTGCAGCATGAAAACTTCTTTGACGAACTTGACGGTGTCTTCGTCCAGCTCATACCAATGAAAACGTTGCCCGTTTGGTAACTTAGGCATTTAGAACTCCCCTTATTTTTATCTTTGTTACGAACGATACACAAATTGCAGGGCTTCGACAAATAACTTTCTAATCAGCATTTGCTTTTTTCGTAAAATCACATTAGACAGAATGCTGAAATTTTTTAGGGAGATATAATCAATGGAAAAATTTAAAAGAGGCCTACGCGCTTTTAGCCGCGTGCCGAGAGGTCTGGGCATCATAGGTCGCTTGGCATGGGACGTGTATGTCAAAAGAGTGCAGGGTGATGATCTGAAAGAAGCATCAAACCGCTTTTATAAAAGCCTCGCTGATTTGCTGGGCATCAAAATTCTGTTCAACAAGGAATCAGCACCTATCGTGCAGGACAGCACAACATGGTATGTAGCAAACCATATGTCCGTCGCTGACTTCATCGTTACAGGCAGCGTTCTTAAGAACGGTACATTTGCCGGTAAAGAGCTAAAACTGCCCGAGCCACTGCTGCAAGCCGCGAAATATATAGGTATAAAACGCGTTCCCAAAGAGCACGCAGACTTCCAGAAATATAACCGTATGACGCAAGGCCGTATCATCAAGAACTTCAATGAAGGCCAAAGCACAATCATGTTCCCTGAAGGCACAATTACAGACGGCAGCCGTGTAGCACTATTCCGCCAAGGATTGCTGAGTTTGTTATTCGGTAATGCAGCAGGTCTTGATCAAGACGGCGTCACAGAAATCAAACTGGAGCAGTCCGTTAAAGTACAGCCTATTGGCATTAAGGTAAAAGATGTTGAAGGCAAATGCGTGGATATGCGCCCTGAAATGCGCCATTACTACAGCCACTTTACTAGTTTGAACACGATCAAGCGTATCTGGACGCGTCTGGCAACAGAAAGCATCACAATCGAATTGAAGGCGTTTGAGCCGCTAGACCCTGCGGACTTTAATGATGCCAAAGATCTTGCCAATGCGGCAGGCGAATTGGTGCGCAGCTTCGCGGCCCCTGATCAGGTCGGTTTTGAAAAAGCAAAAATTCCGGGTGTCAGAGAACGTGGTGAAAAAGACGACACGCCGCCACCGCCGCAAAGAGGTCTTTACTAATTATAGGATGGTAGTAGGGAGCTTGCAGATAATTTACGCAAGCTCTCTGACATCGGTCAGGTGTCCTGTGACCGCGGCAGCTGCCGCCATAGCGGGACTCATGAGGTGTGTACGACCGCCGCGCCCTTGGCGACCTTCAAAGTTACGGTTTGATGTCGAAGCGCAGCGCTCACCAGGTTCCAGCTTATCCGCGTTCATCGCAAGACACATAGAGCATCCGGGCTCGCGCCAGTCAAAGCCTGCCTCTATCAAGATTCTATCAAGACCTTCTTCTTCGGCTTGCTGCTTCACAAGACCTGAACCCGGAACAACCATCGCGTAAATGCCGCTGGCAACTTTACGGCCTTTGGCAATCTCGGCGACCGCGCGTAAATCTTCGATACGCCCATTCGTACAAGACCCGATAAAGACCTTGTCGATCTTCACATCCTGCAAGCGCATGCCTGCGGTTAGCCCCATATAATCCAGTGCGCGTTCCATGGCGCTGCGCTTGGCGTTATCTTGCTCGCCCGCAGGGTCAGGAACATTACTTGTGATCGGCAGAACGTCTTGTGGGCTTGTTCCCCATGTGACGCTAGGCTGTATCTCTGTGGCGTCCAGCACCACTTCCTTGTCATAGGTCGAGCCTTCATCGCTGGATAATGTCTTCCAGTATGCAACGGCCTTATCCCAGTTTTCGCCTTTCGGCGCCATAGGGCGGCCTTTGATATAAGAGAATGTTGTTTCGTCAGGCGCGACCAGACCTGCGCGCGCACCGCCTTCGATCGACATGTTACAGATGGTCATGCGGCCTTCCATAGACAGGTTGCGAATGGCTTCGCCCGCATATTCGATGACATAGCCTGTGCCGCCAGCCGTACCTATTTTGCCTATAATGGCGAGAATAATGTCTTTTGCTGTTACGCCAACAGGCAAGGCGCCGTTAACAGTAATACGCATGCTCTTGGCAGGCTTTTGAATGAGGGTCTGAGTCGCCAGAACATGTTCAACTTCGGATGTGCCAATACCAAAAGCCAATGCACCAAACGCACCATGTGTTGCCGTATGACTGTCACCACACACGATTGTTGTGCCGGGCAGGGTAAATCCCTGTTCAGGGCCAATAATGTGGACGATGCCTTGGCGCTTGTCGTTCATATCGAACAGCGTCACACCAAATTCTTCACAGTTCTTTGAAAGTGTCTCAACCTGAATGCGGCTGTCTTCTTCTTTAATGCCTTGGGAACGGTCGCTGGTGGGCACGTTGTGGTCTGCCACGGCGAGTGTGCCAGCCGTGTTACGAACCTTGCGCCCTGACATGCGAAGACCTTCAAAGGCCTGCGGTGATGTCACTTCGTGAACCAGATGCCTGTCGATATAGATCAGGCATGTACCATCATCCTGACGGTCAACAACGTGAGCGTCCCAGATTTTCTGAAAGAGTGTCTTTGGCTGTGTATTCATGTCAGATATTCAACCAGCAAAGTTAACATTAGGCAAGATGTTAACTTTTATATAGTGCGCAATTCCTAAGCGAGTAGGCTGTAAGGCGCAGAAACACTGGCTTTGGATTCTTTTCGATATCTTCTTGCCATATTAACGATTTGGTAAGGATTAACTCCCTATAATGGCATTAAGCGCAAATGTTGCATTGCACGGGAGGTGCGAATATGTCAGCTAATGCATTGATTAACAATGATATTTTTACAGAAGATGCGATTAACGCTGCCTTCATGCGAAATCATCGCGGCGAGGTGTGTATTGCATTTACAGACCCGGCCTACGTGCGTGCGGACGCTGTTTCAGTCAATCCGGACAGTTTGGCGGTATTCGTAATTGTTTACGAAAATAAATTTTTTGTGGGGCATGTATCCGAAAATATGGTGCAGGCGTTTAAGTCGAATGACAAAGCGCTGTTAACCTCCTTACGTCCTGACGGGACAGTAATGGAGCTTATGGCACCGATTCAGGTACAGCGGTAGTAATAGTCAGGGTGTGGCTTTTATTAATGTCTTGGGTTTGGGAGTGAGTACAAATGGGACACAGATTTAATCAATTCGCCAGTGGCGAAATGGAAATAGAATTATCAGGCGAAAATCCGCCGGATATTAGCGCGCTTAAAGATGCTGCTGCCAATACGGCAACACAATCATGCAGTGTTTCAAGCGGCGCGGCGATGACCATGGTCATCAAATAAAGTTTTCTAAAATGTCTTTGGTTGGACATGGAACAAAAAAAGAGCAGCTCTCTCCAAGCTGCTCTTTTTATTTTGTTCTGAGTAGAAAAACTTACTTCTTTTCAGCTTTCTTAGCGGCTTTACGTGCCTCTTTATCAGCTTTTGTTTTCTTGTTTTTCTGTTTGTTCTTTGCTGCTTCTTTTACTGCTGCTTCGTCCATGACCTCAATGCTGTGGCCTGTTGTACGTTCTGCAATACGTGCAGACTTACCGCGACGATCGCGCAGGTAGTAAAGTTTCGCACGACGGACAGAACCGCGGCGAACAAGCTCGATGCTGTCGATGCGAGGGCTGAGAAGAGGGAACACACGCTCAACGCCTTCACCGTAGCTAATTTTACGAACTGTAAAGCTAGCGTTCACGCCGCCTGCTTTTTTCGCAATACATACGCCTTCATATGCCTGGATACGTTCGCGGTTACCTTCAGTAACTTTTACGTTTACGCGCACTGTATCACCAGGTGAGAACGCTGGAATTTTTGTGTTGCTTTCAAGAGCTTCAAGCTGCTTGTTTTCGAATTTTTTCAATACATTCATAGTCTTATGTCCTTTTCTTAAGCCCTTATGTGATCCCGATATCGTCACTATTGACGGCGGATCATTTTTCTTTTTCATGGGTGTTCTTACGAACAGGCGCTTTTATAAGGTTTAAAGCCCTATAATGCAAGGAAATAATGCGTAAAAACGCGATTGTTTTTTAGGCGCTCTTCTCCTAAATTCGGGGCACAGGGAGAATGAAAATGAAAAGAACACTCACCGCCATCGCGCTAACAGCGTTGTTTGCATCATCTGCCGCCGCAGAGGATATAGAGCTATACAAAGAAATTACCAATAATGCAGGAGAAACCGTGCCTTTGCGCTATTGCTACGATAGTGAGGGGATAGCGGTAAGGTTGCGGATGAGTAGCCACCCGAACCCGATGGATCCTAATTATTGGGGCGCGTTTTCATCGTTTGTGCCAATCAATGGGCCATTAATCGATTTCAAACCCGAAATGCTGGATTTCAGCGCCGAAGTTATTCGTTTCGCGTGGGAGCATGAATGTGGTCATCACGCATTAGGTCACGTCCGTGAGCTGTTTAATAATTATGCTTTTAATATTCCGCAAGATCATAAGAATATTATGAGCTATGAATTAGCAGCAGACTGTTATGCGACTCGCCAACTTGCCGAGGCAGGGGCTTTAGACGAGGATGTTTTACGTCGCATTATGGCGGCATTCCCGGCAAATGTTGATTCGACGACGCACCCGCCAACGTCGTTCAGGCTTGAACATGCTTTGCAGTGTTTGGTACCATAATAATTGCCATAATGCACCACTTTGTGCTATAACTATGCAGCTTTTTTAAAGAGGGTGTAGACCATGAGCTTAAGTAATACATTATCTGCTGCCGCTATTTTTGCAGCTGTTTCTGCTACAGGTGCGATGGCGCAAGACGCTGCTCCTGCTGAAACACCTGATTATAAAGATTATGAAAGCTGGTGTGAGCGTGGCTTAGCGGACGATGCCAATGCGCTCGAGTATTTGAAATGTTTCCACGCGGTGTCCCGCGCGACATGGGAAGCGATTGTAGAACTGGAAGACCGTAACCGTCTGGATCCTGCACTGACAAACGAAGAAACACTGGCCAATGATGATTGCCGTCGTGTTTACGCAAATACTGATATCCTTGAAGCGTACATTGTTACCGAGCTACGGATAAAGAACGATGAGTTTCTGGACGAAAATCTGGCGCAGGTAAGTGCTGATGAATTGTTTGTGCCTCTACCGGCCTTGCTATACCGCGCTGGCCGCTGTGCTGCCGGTGTGGTTGAGCGCGTAGAGGATTTCTCGCCAAGCCCTGAAATTCAGGAGCAAATAGACATTCTACAAGATGTGGCTGATTTCGGCGCACGTTTCCCACGCCCGCGTTACTACTAATCTAGTCCTTTAAAATATCGGGACGGCGTTCACGGGTCAGGGCTTCTGACTGGTCACGGCGCCACTTTTCTATTTTGGCATGATCGCCAGAGCGTAAGACATCAGGCACGGCATGGGTGCTGCCGTCCGCATCAACCCATTCGGCAGGGCGTGTATAATGCGGGTATTCCAGCAAGCCACCTGTTTCAGGAGAATGGCTCTCTTCGCCGGCGGTGTCCTTATTGCCCATGACGCCGGGCAGCAGACGAATGCAGGCATCCATCATAATAAGTGCCGCAGGCTCGCCGCCTGAGAGCACGTAATCACCAATAGAAATCTCTTCAAATCCATGCGCATCCAGCAGCCGCTGGTCAACACCCTCGTAACGACCGCAGAGCAGGGTGAGTATTTCTGTTGCAGCGAGCTCCTGCACAAGGGGCTGCTTAAGTTGTTGTCCACGGGGGGATAGATAGATCTTACGCCCCGGATTTTCAATTGACAGCAGCGCCTTCTCGATAATATCAGGCCGCATCACCATGCCCGCACCACCGCCATAAGGCGTGTCATCGACAGTCTTGTGCACGTCTTCGGTAAAGTCGCGAATATTGATCGCGTTATAAGACCATGCGCCATTCTCCAGCGCTTTGCCCGACAGTGATTGTCCAAGCGATCCCGGGAACATGTCGGGGAATAGTGTCAGTATGTTGATATGAAATGTCATGGGTCTGATATTTCGTCTATTTTAGATAATAATTCAAGTGCCTGCTGTAAATCTTCTTCCAGAACCATAACGCGAATGCCGCCCGTAAGGTTGGATGGCAAATAAGACCCGACATTGTGATCGAACACCTCACACGGAATGTTATGGGAGTCCATGTAGCTTTTTATGATGTGCGCTTCACCGGGATAAAAGCAGCTTTTTAGAACAGCGAGCTTACCCATTAGAGAGTTTTGGCCAGATTTGTTTGTTGGTGGCGCGATCAAACACAACCACGTTTGCTGTTTCAGGCTCAAGGATTTGGGTCATGCCGCCGCCATCGCCACTGATATAGACGCTGTCAGGGTTCACGTGGGGAAATTCCTCAAGGTAAGGTTTTCTGATTTTACCTTCTGATCCATAGCCTTTGATGATTTTTATGTCGCGCACATGGCGCACCGAACCGAATATGGTTTTTACGGAATGGTTCACAGGCTCGCTCGTCATCACGACACCATCATGCTCGCATGTGTGAATTTCATATGTCTGATATCCGCAAACGATATCATCTGCGCGCATGGCTTCGTGCAATTCCTCGGGCGTTTTCGCAACATCTTCGAGCTTTGCAACATCATAAGTTGCCGAGTCGAAATCACCATAAGGGTTGGCACGGTTATTAAAAAACTTAGTGAGATATACGGTTTTCTTAACTTCAGCCATGTTTGGGCCCTTTAAATTTAAACAATGCGCTTTTGTCAGCGATGATAGTGACATTCGGATGGTTTTGCAAAATCGATGCAGGTACGGATTCTGTCACATCACCATTTATCGCTTTATCCAGAATGTCCGCCTTACCTTCACCTGTGACTAGTAGAAAGATTTTCTTGGCCTTCATGATATCACCAAGACCGAGCGTATAGCCTGTGTGAGGCACGCGGCTGATATCTCCGCCCCAGTAACGCGCATTACTCTCGATCGTGTCTTGCGCCAGCTCAACAAGGCGTGTGGGGCTGTCAAAATCACTTCCCGGCTCATTGAATGCCAGATGTCCGTTGCCGCCAATACCTAAGATCATGACATCGACTGGGCCATTGCTATCCAGATAGTCTTGCATTCGTGTTGCTTCGGCTTCTGTGTCAGATGCCGCACTATTAAACACGATACGGTTTTTGATCTTTAGCGGATCAAGCAGCTGACGCCCCAGCCAGTTTTTGAACAAACGCTCGTCATTTTCCGGCAGCCCTGCGTAATCATCAAGGCAGAGATAGCGCATATTATCCCAGACATCGCGGCGATCCGCATAACGGGCAACCAGTTCTTTGTATGTGCCTTGGGGGGTAGAGCCTGTTGGAAAGCTAACCAGTGGATTTGTGGCTTTTTCAAAATGCTCGAACAGAATACCCGCTGCCATTGCGGCAAAATCTTCATCATCAGAATAGAAAATTTCGGGTTTGTATATCTTACTCATCTGGCATTTTTGTAATTATTATTTTTCCTGCATCTAGGAGTATTTCAGGAACCTCGGCCTTTGTAAAAGGAATATAGACGCTATCCCCAACGGGTGGCTTTATTTCCAGCAAGTCACCGGCACCGAAATTTTCAAGGCCGAGAACCTTGCCGGCTTTTTTACCATCAACGGTTTCAACGGCTAGGCCGATCAAATCCTCGATATAGAAATCATCTTCATCATCGATTTCGGGCAGGACATCGCGACTAACCCATAATGTGGTGTTGCGCAGTAGCTCGGCGTCATTGCGGTCTTTAACACCGTCAACTTCCGCCAGCCAGAATTTACCCATGGAATTTTTCATTTTTAAGGTGAGGGTATCGTTTGAACGCTCCCCGATATAGAGAACCCCGCTCAACAAAGCGGGGTCTTCTGCATAAACCAGAACTTTTACCAGCCCGCGTACGCCATGCGCTGTTGCAATCTTGCCAAGGCACACACGTTTTTCGGGCTGGTTGTTCATATAAGGCTTAGCCTTCTTTCTTGTCTTCAGCAGCTTCCTCGGCAGCAGCTTCTTCCGCAGGTGCTTCTTCCGCAGGTGCTTCTTCGGCTGGTGCTTCCGCAGCAGCGGCTTCAGCAGCTTTTGCTTCTTCAGCGGCAGCAGCTTCTGCTTCAGCTTTTGCTTTCAGCTTCTCTGCTTTGTCAGCCATTTTCATTTTTGTTTTTTCTTTAGGCTCTGATTTCTTCGGTGTTTCACGAACTTCAGGCATATCAGCCAGACCGGCTTTACCCAGAAAACGTGCTACACGGTCAGAAGGCTGTGCGCCTTGCTCGAGCCAGTACTTAACACGCTCTTCGTTGAAAACAACGCGCTTGTCATCATCATTGGCCAGCAGTGGGTTGTATGTACCCAGCTTTTCAATGTAACGACCATCACGTGCCATACGCTTGTCAGTTACCACGATGCGGTAAAATGGACGGCCTTTACGTCCGCCTCTTGCTAGTCTCATTGCTAGTGCCATATTTACTCTCCTTTAGTTGTATTAATGTTCAGCAATTCGGTTAAAACTTAATATTTACACTGCAGATGCTCGCCAGCCCGATTACAACGGGTGAAAAAGCAAATGCAAAACTACATTTTTGAGCATTCTTTCGCTTTGCGATTAAAACGCCCAAGAGTGCAATGACTGGATATCCAATCAACAACACTGCTAATATCATTGGGAAAACAGAGGATTGTACTTCTGATGATCCCATTAAAGTAATGAAGGCAGGCGACGATAGGCCTAAGCCTGCTAGTGAGAATATGAACCATTTCACTAAAAGTGCTTTCATTACTTCTTCTTACCCTTTTTGCGGTCTTTCTTGGTGCCGCCGCGCAGCCCCATACCGGGCAATCCCATTCCCGGGGGCATACCGCCGCCCATGCCGCCAAGACCACCGCCACCTTGCAAGAAGGGGTTGGATCCGAGCGGGTTATCACTATTTTTTGCACGCACCATATCTTCGGCCAGCGCGTCAGGGTCCATAGACTGCGCCAGAAGTTCGGCGTCTTTTTCACCCATCATATTTTTCATCATGCCCATCATGTTGCCCATGCCCATTTTCTTCATGCGCTTCATAACGGTTTGCATTTGCTCCAGCTGCTTCACCAGCTTGTTCACATCCTGCACAGTCATGCCTGCACCGGCGGCAATACGCTTACGGCGAGACGCGTTCAGCAGCTTTGGCTTCTCGCGCTCTTCAGGTGTCATGGACAGGATCAGGGCTTCTTGATGCTTCAGAATGCTGTCATCCATGCCGGCTTCTTCAATTTGCTTGGCCATTTTACCAAGACCGGGAAGAAGTTTCATGATGCTGCCCGCACCGCCCATTTTTGTGATCTGCTTCATTTGTGACAGCAGGTCATTAAAGTCGAATTGGCCTTTTTTGAATTTCTCGGCCATCTTTTCCGCTTCTTCGCGGTTCACTGTATCAACGGCTTTTTCCACCAGCGATACAACGTCACCCATGCCCAAAATACGGCTTGCCATACGGTCAGGGTGGAACGGCTCCAGCGCATCCCATTTTTCGCCCATACCCAGCAGTTTGATCGGGCAGCCTGTGACGGCCTTCATGGACATCGCAGCACCGCCGCGTGAATCACCGTCAACGCGGGTCAGAACAACACCCGTCACGGGTACGCGTTCGTTAAATTTCTCGGCTGTTACAACCGCATCCTGACCTGTCATCGCGTCAGCGATCAGCAGTGTTTCAACAGGGTGTGTTGCCGCTTTAACATCGGCCACTTCCTGCATCAGCTCTTCATCGATTGACAGACGGCCAGCCGTATCGAGGATCACCAGATCAAAACCGCCTTTGCGGCCTTCTTCCATCGCGCGCATGGCGATTTGAACAGGGTTCTGGCCTTCGATAATCTCCAGCGTCTCAACGCCTGTTTGTTCACCCAGCTGTTTCAGCTGCAGCTGCGCGGCAGGACGATAAACGTCAAGAGACGCCATCAGGACTTTTTTGCGCTGTTTATCTGTCAGGAATTTCGCGATTTTCGCAGTCGTTGTTGTTTTGCCTGAGCCCTGCAGGCCTACCATCAGGTAGGCACAGGGAGCAGAGGCGAATTTCAACGCGCGTTCGTCTTCGTTATCGCCGCCCAGCATTTCAACCATCGCATCATTGACGATCTTGACGACTTGCTGTGCAGGGTTCACGCCTTTGATGACGTCTTGGCCTACGGCTTCTTCTTTTACATTAGCAACAAACTGTTTAACAACGGGCAGGGCAACGTCAGCTTCTAAAAGCGCAACGCGGATTTCGCGCATGGCTTCATCAACATCGCTTTCTTTCAGTGCGCCTTTACCGCGCAGCTTGTCGAAAACACCACCTAATCTGTTGCTCAGATTCTCAAACATTAAACTTTACCTAGTCAGCCCTAACACTGTTAACTGCATATTGTGGATTGCCTCAATCGTGCGTGTTGCTGCTTCGTCTGCAACACGTTTATTATTTTGAGCAACCATAAATTCAGTCAGACCTTCAGGTTCACCGTTGCGAACTTTATCGAAGGCCTTATCCATGGCGTCTGTAAAACTAACGTTGCTCATAGCAATCCTTAAAAGCATTTTAGCCGCAGTGAGCGATCCTATTCGCCGGCTGCGGTGTACCCTTGGGCACTGCTAACAACTAACAGTGTCGGGAAATTTGCCGTAAATTATGCCGTTTGGCTTGATATGTCAAGGAATTAAAGCTTTAAAGTGAGCGCGTAAGGCGTGGAGAAATTCTCAACGTCTATATTAAGTGCTTTCTGAAGGCATTGGCGCTCTGAAAAGCCTTCCCCGTTATAGAGTTGTTCTGCGCATAGACGTGCAAAATATAGGGCACCTTTCACATTGGCGGTATCAATGGGAACGTCTTCAAGTTTAGTCATGCGATTGGCCGAATCCATATTCGGTGTTTTCAGCTTCTTGATCGTCAGATTGCCTTCGCGGTCGTATACACCGTACAGGCCGAATACCATCGTGCGGTACATATATAATTCTCTTGGTTCATTCACATCCCGATGGATAGTCAGGGCAAGGCCACGACGCCCGAAAGCCAGAGTAGTTTCTGTATAAGCGATATTGGCTGAAGCGCGGAATTCACGAAGCGGCGGCTTCTTGCCGATCTCATCAGGGTGGCCGACGATTTCTGGTGCGCGTTCTTGCAGGAAAATGGTTTTCTTGCGGTCGGTGTAATATGACTTTGAAGGGCCGTGATGATTGCCACCTCTTAAGGCATATTCGCCCATGGCATCAATAACTGGTAAATGCACATCCGCATCAGCCACAAAGCGCGGATGATCAAGTTCCAGATAAGTGATTAAGTCACCAAGATTAATGCTAACAGGCGGCTTTTTGCCAGCCAGTGCAAAGATATCCCTTAGTCTTAATCCCATCAGCGAACGTCCTTTGTTATGGCTCGCGCTTATGTATGACGGGCGTGTCGACTTTGTCGAGCTGCACGTTAAGGGCACGCTCAAAGCACTCGCGCGGCATAAATGGTTCATGGCTGTAAATTTTATCAGCACAAAGCATCGCATAATAAATCGCACCCTTGACGTTTTCGGCGTCAATGGGAATAGGGCGGGCTTCGCTCAAGACATTGCCGTCGGCAAATTCAGGTGTGTAGAGACGCTCGATATGCATCATCTGGTCTTTCTTATCGTAGGTGCCGTATATGCCGAAAACCATGGAAGTGCGCAAATCGGCTTTATCTTCGGATGATTTACGAATGACGAGGCCAAAGCCACGACGTCCATTACCTAAATCCTGCTCTGTGAAAGCTACGCAAGGTGAACCTGAAACAGTGACCATGTCCGGATCATCTTCTTCGCTGAGGGCGGGCATGGCAAAAGTGCGGCTGACCTTAAAGGTCTTGTTGGGCTCCGACATATAAACGCGGGATGGTCCATGCGTTGATTTAAGCGCATTAACGCTTGCTAAAACCACCGTGTGAAACGCGGGGTCTTCTTTGAAATGCTCGTCATGTAGATGAAATCGTTCGAAAAATTCGTTTATATCAATACGTATATCCGCTTTGTTGGCGAATTCTTTACCAAGTTTGTTTACCATTGTTCCGTTTCCCTGTTTTAGGCAAACTAGGACAGTTAAATTGTTTCTGCAAGAAATTATACGAGGGGTAATATGGCGGGTACAAAGTTCAAGAAGATGCATGGCCTTGGCAATGACTTCATCATTTTCGACGTGCGTGGCGGCGCAGCTCTGCCTGATAAGGATGTGCTGTCAGGATTAACGGAAAGACGTACGGGCATCGGCTGTGATCAGATTATCGTTCTGGATAAGCCTAAAGATGCTGAAGCTGACATATTCATGAAGATTTTGAACGCCCCTGATATCAGTGAGGCGCAAGCCTGCGGGAACGCAACACGCTGCGTGGCGTCATTGCTTATGAATGAGCTTGATCAGGATCATGTAACAATTCAGACCGTGGCAGGTTTGCTGCCCTGTGAAGCCGTTAATGGCGATCGCAACAGAATTTGCGCCGATATGGGTGAAGCCAAGCTGGAATGGAACGAAATTCCGCTCGCTGAAAAATGCGATACGCTGCATCTGGGTATAGGCGTTGAAGAGGCGCATGACCCCGTGGCGGTCAATATCGGTAACCCGCATGCTGTATTCTTTATCGATAACGTAGAAATGGCACCTGTACGTGAGTGGGGGACGAGGATCGAACATGACCGCATGTTCCCTGAGCGCACCAATGTGGAATTTGCGCAAATCATCGACCGTAAAACCATCCGTATGCGTGTCTGGGAACGTAGCGCTGGGGAAACCGCAGCCTGCGGGTCTGCCGCCTGTGCGACGATTGTCGCCGCTGTGCGCCGTGATTTGGCCGACCGCAAGGCGGATGTTTTGCTGAACGGTGGTACGTTAAACCTTGAATGGCGCGAAAGCGACGGCCATGTCCTTATGACAGGGCCTGTAGCTTATATCTTTGATGGAGAGTTGGCGGCGTAGCCGTTACTTCATCTGGAATTCCGGATTTCTCTGGCGGGCATCAAACATGGCCTTCACAAATTCGGCGGCCTTTTTGTCATCCATAAAGTGCAAATGCATATCAATAACATCCTCGGTACTGCGCTTTGCGTCGTCTTTTACGCTCTCAAATACAGATGTCAGAACGCGTTCGCGTGAAACTCTGTCAGGGTTTGTGCCGCCATCGGATACAAACGCTGTGCCGTAGGCCGCAGGGGCAACGGCCTTGAACATCGAGCTTGTGGCCGCATTCAAAAATTTGCGCCCCAGCTCAATTCTTTCAAAGTTTTCATCGCCTTCGTCTATCAACGCGCCGGGCGATTCAACGGGGCCTGCGGGGTCGCCGAACATGGCTTTGCCCAAAATCAGAGCGGCATGATTTTTCAGCGCAAGCTCTTCTTTCAGCTCCGTGAAGTCTTGTTTAACTCTTTCGGCTTGCTGCTCCAGCTTTCTGGCGCGACGTTCTTTGATCCAGCCCAACATATCAACCCTCCCAAAAGTTTGATTTTTTAGCGCATACAGAGTATGACATAAGCCCTAAACAACTGCGTGAACTTTGGCAAGTGGATATGTCTGCAAAAGAACCTGAACTCGTGACCTTCGGCTGTCGTCTGAATTCCTATGAATCAGAGGTCATGCGCAACCATGCCAAAGACGCTGGGTTGGATGATGCCATTATCTTCAATACCTGTGCTGTCACTAAGGAAGCCGAGCGTCAGGCACGTCAGGCAATTCGCCGCGCTCGTAGAGATAACCCCAATGCCAAGATCATTGTCACAGGCTGCTCCGCACAGATTGATCCACAACGTTATGCACAGATGGATGAAGTCGACCAGATCATAGGTAATGATCTGAAGCTAAAGGCTGAAACATGGGGCGCGACCGACACTGAAAAGGTGCTGGTCAACGATATTATGGCGGTAAAAGAAACCGCATCCCACTTGATTGAGGGCTTTGACGGCAGAGCGCGCGCCTTTATTCAGGTGCAAAACGGCTGCGATCATCGCTGTACGTTCTGTATTATCCCTTATGGCCGCGGTAATTCACGCTCTGTGCCTATGGGCGAGATCGCACAGCAGGTGCGCGCACTGGTCGAGTCTGGCTTTAACGAGATTGTTATGACGGGCGTCGATGTCACATCGTATGGCGCTGATCTGCCTGGTCAGCCATCGCTGGGGCAGATGATCCGCCGCGTGCTGGCCATGGTGCCTGAGCTGCCGCGCTTGCGCTTGTCTTCGCTTGATCCTGTCGAGATGGATGATGATCTGTGGCGTTTGATCGCTGAAGAGCCGCGCTTGATGCCGCATCTGCATATGAGCCTGCAAGCTGGCGATGACATGATCCTAAAGCGCATGAAGCGCCGCCACTTGCGCAAAGATGCTATTGAAATGTGTGAACGGGCGCGTGCATATCGTCCGGATATGGTTTTCGGAGCGGATATTATCGCAGGTTTCCCAACTGAAACCGAAGAAATGTTCGCTAACACATTGAATATAGTGGAAGACTGCGATTTAACCTTCTTGCATATCTTCCCGTATTCCGAGCGCCCGGGTACGCCAGCCGCCAAAATGCCGCAAGTGCATGGTCCGCTTAGAAAAGAGCGCGCAGCAAGGCTTCGTGAGGCGGGTGAGCGCCAGATGGATAAGTTTTTAAGTCAACACATTAACAAAGATCGCCAAATCATTGTAGAAAAAGATAATATTGGCCGCACGGAGCATTTTGCCCCCGTGCGTCTGACGCAAGAGTTACCAATCGGATCATTGCAGAATATCCGCACGACAGGCGTATCTGACGGTATGTTGGATGCAGAGATTATTTAGGTTGGAAATCCGAAATCATTAGTGATAAGTTGCGCCCATGTTTACAGGATTGATTAAAGACCTCGGCGAGGTTGTCAGCGTTGAAGACAGAAAAGGCTTGAAGCGTTTTCGTATTTGCACGCATCTGGGTGTCGAGAATATGGCTATAGGGGCGTCTATCGCGTGTAACGGCTGCTGTTTGACGGTTGTCGATAAATCAGGCGGCGGTTTCGTTGTTGATGTATCCAATGAAACGCTCGAAAAAACAACGCTGGATAGCTGGCAAGAAGGCACAAAAATTAATCTGGAGCCGTCATTGCGCCTCGGTGACGAAATGGGCGGTCACATTGTGTCTGGTCACGTTGATTGCACGGCAATCGTGACAAAAATGGCGCGTGACGGCGAGTCATGGCGTATCACGATCGAAGTGCCGGAGGCCGTATCGCCTTATATCGCGTCCAAAGGCTCTATCGCGCTGAACGGTATCTCGCTGACAGTCAACGAAGTGTCAGGTAATACCTTCGGCGTAAACATCATTCCGCATACTTGGCAGGTCACTGATATCTCGGGCTGGGAAGAGGGTATGAAAATCAACCTTGAAGTTGACATGTTGGCACGCTATGTCGCTCGTATGACAGAGCGCGAGAAGGAATTGGCCGCATGACTGTATTAAAACCTGCAAATAGTAATGCTGATGAATCTGTGTTGGTCGATGTGGACGCTATTATCGCAGAAGCCGCGGCAGGGCACATGTTTATTCTGGTCGACGACGAAGACCGTGAAAACGAAGGCGACCTGATTATTCCCGCAGATTGCGTGAGCCCTGAAATTATCAATTTTATGGCCACATATGGCCGCGGTTTGATCTGTCTGGCAATGGACGGTGATCTGATTG
>Ga0208570_1000186_pt1 | contig 29513 bp, 29 predicted proteins | sample DeeseametaMP1202_FD_184192 | JGI IMG/M metagenome (GOLD analysis project Ga0208570, IMG submission 184192) | Marine microbial communities from the Deep Indian Ocean - MP1202 (SPAdes) | ecosystem: Environmental > Aquatic > Marine > Oceanic | place: South Indian Ocean | collected 2011-03-08
GTCAGCGCAGCAGGTGAACCGATTAAAGGCAAGGAGTTCGGTAAAACCGTTGTCGATGTGCAGGGGCTGCATTGTGCTGAAGCGTTACTGCGTTCGCTACGGCCTCCCAAGTGGCCGCAGGAGGTGCTTGGGCACATCGACCTTCATCGCGCCCAGAAGGGAAAAACGCTGTTCGCCGAACGTTGCCAATATTGTCATGGCCCGCATATCTCTGCGCCTTATGAGTGGGCAGTAGCAGATCAGGACAATCCATCAATCCCCGGCCAGATCAGTAGCAACTGGCAGTGGGATATGGCAGGCCAGATCACCGAGCAGAATGGCAAGCCCGTGCGCAAAGATTGGCGACAACGCATCTGGTCTATTCCCTTGCTTGCCACCGACATCATCGGCACCGACCCCAAGCTGGCGGATAACTATATGGATAACCGCTACGATGCCGGTAAGCTGGTGCCCGGCTCCGAGCCGGTCAATGCCGGTGATGGCTTGCAACTGTTACTGAATTCTCTGGTTCCCAAGCTGTATCAACGCTGGCAAATTGAGGGTGACCAGATCGCCGCCTACGACGGGCTGAACGTTCCCTTCCGCATTCAAAATCAGCGCGCCTACAAAGCCCGTCCATTGCACGGCGTCTGGGCAACCCCCCCGTTCCTGCATAACGGTTCGGTTCCAACGATATACGATTTGTTATCCCCTCAGGCAGCACGACCCACCACTTTTTATGTTGGCAACCGGGAATACGATCCGCAAAAACTCGGTTATGTCACCGCCAAAACCGACGGCAGCTTTCTTCATGACACTGGTATTCCCGGCAACCGAAATAGCGGCCATCAGTTTACGGATGAAGCGGTGCCCGGACGCATCGGACACTTACTCAGCGAAGAGCAGCGTTACGCGTTGATGGAATACCTGAAAGTGATGGGCAACCCGGATTTTGATCAGGCTATGGGTGGCGACCCTGCCAACTGGGCCAATTACAGCGCAGCTCCGGCGCCAGAGTGGAACCAGGGTAGCTGTAATAACGTGCATTTACGCCACGGCGTGACCGATTTATCCGCTCAGACAACGGAGTCGACCCATTGAATCTGAACTATTTTGGCGTGATCCCGATGACAGCCGCGCTGTTGCTGACCGTGAATACGCACGCCGCACAAACACTGGATACGCTGGGTATGGACCTGAGTAATCAGGAGATGATTGCGATCAGCAAATCCATGGAATATGGCCGCCGTATTTCCTCCTGGGCGGAAAAGCAAAACGGACTGCCTTACCGCCGCGATGCCCATGCCAAAGCAACCGGCTGTGTCCGGGCGACTTTTTCTGTCCGCGGTGACATCCCCCCGCATTTCCGTAGTAGCGTTTTTTCCGAACCGGGGCGGGAATATCAATCCTGGATCCGGTTCTCCAATGGCGACATGCTGGTGAACGCCGATGCCAAACCGGACGCCCGTGGCATGGCGATCAAACTGATGAAGGTGGAGGGAGAAAAAATTGCGCCGGAGCTAAAAGGCGCCAATACACACGACTTTATCATGACCAACACAGCAGCGTTTTTTAATCGTAATATTTTTGATTACGTAGACGACATGAAATACCTGGCAGAACAAAAACGGCTGGCGTGGTTTGTCAGTCTATGGCCGCCCCGCCTGCACCCCCGCAGACTGTATATCGCGGCAAAAACCGTATCGTCAAAAATCGATTCTCCGCTGCAGCCCCAGTACTATTCCATGGTGCCCTACCAGCTGGGTGATACTGCAGTAAAATTCTCCGTCCGCCCCTGCTCCGGTATGAGGTTCCATACCACTGCAAATAAAAAAGATCGCGATTTTCTGACACAATCGATGGCCGAACAGTTAACTCATCAGTCGGCGTGTTTCGATTTTATGCTGCAAGAAAGAATAGCGGGCCGGAATATGCCCCTGGACGATGCCACCGTGGTGTGGCCCGAGCAAGCTTCTCCCTTTATACCGGTAGCACGTATACATATTCCGCCACAAACCTTTACCAGCGGTGATCAGCGCAACTTCTGTGAGAATTTATCCATGAATCCCTGGCACGGAGTGGGCGAATGGCTCCCGCTGGGCAGTCTGAGCAAAGCCCGGCGCGTGGTTTACCATGCCGTGTCACAATTCCGCCATCAGCAAAATGGGGCAACGTCATATCAACCCACAGGGTGGTGCCTGGACCAGGAACAGGACTGTGATGTTGCGGAGTATATTCATTTCACTAAACCGCCCTGGCCACTGGATCGCTGTTTTGATTCCCAATATCAGCCGATTAACGGGAAAGCGGTTGAATCCGTGTGCGGCACGCAGTAAAAATCGAACTGTCGGTATCAGCGGGACTAATGGCCTTTATTTTCCCGGCTCACGCTCTGGGTTCGCTTGTAAAATTTACCCAGCGCTTTTTCCGCTTTATGCTTTTCTGCTAACGTGGCTTCGTTTCTAATCTGCTCGCGTTTCAGCTTTAAATAATTGTCATAACGCCGCTCATCCAGGATACCGGATTCCATTGCCGCCCGGACCGCACAATCCGGTTCTTGGTCATGGCAACAATCGGCAAAGCGGCACTGCAGGGCCAGGTCACTGATATCCGCGAAGGTGTTTTCTATCGCGTCGCTGCCCACGGCCAGTTGCAGTTCGCGCATGCCGGGCGTATCAATGATCATGGCACCACTCTTAAGCGGCAACAAGGCGCGACTTGTGGTGGTATGACGCCCCTTGCCATCCTCTTCACGAATCTCAGACGTCAGCTGAATAGACTCACCCAGCAGGGAGTTGGTCAGGGTGGACTTCCCCGCTCCGGAAGATCCCAGTAATACGATGGTCTGACCTGCCTCACACCAGGGAAGCAGGACTTCTGCACTGGTCGCTTCCCGCCCATTGACCATTTCAATACACAATTGGTTATCCAGGCGTTGCACCTGTTCCCGCAATTCGTCTGCGTGGTCGATCAGATCCATTTTAGTCAGCACCACCACCGGTTCAGCGCCGGCATCGTGCACCAGGGCCAGATAACGTTCGATGCGATTGAGATTAAAATCCTCATTCAGCGCACAAACAACAAAGGCCGTGTCCACGTTGGCCGCGATAAGCTGTTCCGCCACTTTGGAGCCCGGCGACCGCCGCGCAAAGGCGCTTTTACGCTCCAATAGGCGATTGATTTGCAGGGACTCGTTTAGCAATAACCAGTCCCCTACTGTCACTGTGCCCAATGAAAGCGGTGTATCCAGGGCATACTGACCGGACTCCCCATACACGATCAGGCGGGATTTATGTTGCGCGGCGATGCGAACGGGCATGGCAGAATCCCATTCAGCAAGATCGAGCTGTTGTTGAAAAAAAGGTTGCCAACCCAAATCCGCTAATGAAAAAGTCGTGTTCATGTCTCAATTCTACCTGCAGGCAAGCACATCTGCTTTGTTCAACCAATTCAATACCCTATTTGCTAAACACAGGCATCCTACCGGTCAATAATGACACTATCACGGTAGTTTCGAGCGCGGCTGTTGCGACGCCTGTATCCGGCCCCGGCACTTCAAGCTTACACGCAGGCTTGCAGGAATGCTAAAACATCGTAGGGTAGCCGATATACTATAGTATTCCTCCCAAGGTCTCGTTAAAGTGACCCGTGCCCGGTTATTTGCCAAGGTAGCAAACACCAATGCGAAGAACGTTCAGTATTACCTTTACCACAGTGATCTATCGGGAACACTGAAATCGGTGTGATCATTGAAGCACCGTCTGTGGTCCATAAGCTGGCTTCGGATTTTGACAAGGACATGTTAAAAATCGCTTTTGAGTTTAAGCTGAAAGAAGGCAAGATTATCTGGCAACACCAAGGGGCAGACGGGTCAATTGAAGTCTTCCACCGGGAACCTTATAGCGCCTGGCGGGATCGATTCAGCCTGGGCTTGATGACATACTGCCTGCAGAGTCACAATTGCAATACCGCATCGAAACGCTCAATAGTCGCGCCCTTTTCTGGACTTAATACGTCAAAATCTTTTATCAATGACAGTAGTAAATTCATTTCGATTCTCTCGCATTTGTTTTGCATAACAGCTTATAACGCATCTGCGCCGGTCTAACTTTTCCAGCCTTCCACTTTGACACACAAGCCTTTTGCAATAATTTTCTCACCGGGCGCCTGCACATCGATCTGGTCTTCTGCTGACACCAATAAATACTCGGCTGTGCTGATCAAGCCCCACTGCTCTTTGCTAAGCGAGGTTTCGAAATGCTTTTCCAACTCCACCGCGCCCAGACTTTTTATACTGCCATCGTCGCGGGACACCGCCCATAGTTGTAACCTTTGATCCGCTTCCAGCTTGGGTTTCTGCAATAAATCCAGGGCCATAACTCTTCCTGACTTGGTCAGCGTTACCACCATGGTCGGCTGTTCATCGCTGTTTTTCATAACCGCGACATAGTTGATTGCCGCCGCGGGTGTCACGTCCGGCTGTGGATACCAAAGCAATACACCGGCGACCAGGGCAAAGGTCATCGCCATTGCTGTCAGGTATTTGTAAATATTCAGGCGGCGTTTTAAGATCGCGATCATCGGGTCGGCTGCGCCATTAATCGCATCAGATATGGATTGCCAGGTACTGCTTTTTGGTTCAACCGGGACCGTCGCCTGATGCAGTGGCTGCAGCTTTGCTTCCCATTGCCGCACCCGCTTGCTCAACACCGAGTTGTCCCGCATCAAACGTTCCATGCGCTTTCTGGCCGGTCCACGCAACGTTCCGGCAACGTAATTCGATGCCAGCAGTTCCTGCAATTGAGGGTTTTGATATCTTAATGGTCCAGACATTGAGCTAACCTCGCTAACCCGCGCTTGAGCCAGGATTTAACGGTATTAAGGGGCTGTTCTACGTGTATAGCAATATCTTCACGGCTATAGCCATAGTAGTAAGCCATCAGGATCGCATTCTTGTTCAGCACATCCAGAGTTCCAAGGCAATGACCTAACTGGCTATCGATTTCACGCTTAAGCAGCCCCGCAATGGGTGAGCGGGCATGAACTTCACCGAAAAGCTCTTGTACTTCCTCGAACTGATCCCGGCGTTTTTGCTCACGGGTTTCGGCTTTTAATTTATCCAAAGTTCGATAGCGAATCAGTGACGTCATCCAGGTCATGGGTTCACTTTCACCGCGACGATAATCACCGGCGTTATGCCAGATCTGCAAAAACGTTTCCTGTAGTACATCGTTGCTCAGATCTTCATCACGCAGAATTTTCATGGCCACACCATTCAGCCTGGCGCCCACTTTGTCGTACAATTGCTTGAGTGCAGCCTGGTCTTTAAGCGCAATCCTCGCCAGCAACTGCTCTAGCTGGTCTGCTGGGGTTATATTCATTTCCGTTTCCATAGTCGTCTCTATATGCTGCGGCAGAGGTACACTGCAACCTCTGCCGTGGGCAAGATGAGCCTATTGAATCATGCTGGCTACGTAAGCAGGAATTTGTGACAGATCCGCAACCGTTGCCGGTGTGGTGGTTAAATCCAGTACCGAAATTCCGGATTCCCTGTCCGTACACACTAAGTATTCCACATCTTTGGTGTTAATAGCTATGCGCAAACCATCATCGTCGCTTCTTAGACCCTGATCGAAATCATTGGCTACACCGGTTAATGAAAAGCGCACCAGGTGATCCAGATCCAGCAGCTCAAACTCTTGCGGATGGTCGGCTGCAGCAATAACGGAACAGAAGCCAGGGGAAGCGGACACATTTATCGTTGGCTGATTGTTACTATCCAGAAATATACCATCAAAATCCTGACTTCCTTCTCGGCCCGGCGGGTTCACATTAAAAAACGGTGCGCCTTCGGTGGTGCCATCGCTGTTCCGTTCTTCGCCAAGCAATCCCAACACCAAGACGTCGGTGCCCCGGCCGCCATCGAAAAAATCGCTGCCGTCTCCGGGAGTCCAGATAAACACATCGTCGCCGTCATTGCCAAAAGCGCGGTCGCGATTATCGGCGGCACGATCATCTCCATCCACATTGCCGTTAAAATCTTCAGTACCACCGATCATAATATCGTTGCCGGTGCTGCCCACAAGAACATCCACACCCAACGCGCCGATCATGATCGTATCCACGGCCGCAGTCGCTTGCAAAATATCTCCGCCACGCAGACTTTGATTCGGTGAGCCTCCAGGGCCACCCGGATTGAAGGAAAGCAGGGGCGAGCTTTTTCTATTCAAATCACTGCCCTGCAATAATGCAAACGGAGTAGAAGGCGTCTCGGTATCCGTATCACGGGGAGTTTCTGCACCGTCATCACCGGAACCCGACCCACCACAGGCGCCGAGTAATAAGAAAGTGGACATTGCCAGTGGCATTAATACCGTTGTATTTAGGTTTTTCATCGTCTTTTCCTCAAGGGCATCTCTCAAGAGACCCGCATAGTTAGTTTATTCGTTAGGCAGAAAGTTAAAATGTGTTGGTTACCAGGCGATAAGCCGTCTCGGGTAAGTCGCTAACACTGGTCTTTACAATCGGGTTGTGGTGCAAATCGAAGACATCCACTTGCGAGCCGTCTTTCGATGCACACACCACGTATTCCGTGTTTTTAAGATGCACAGAAATGCGCAATCCGGTATCCCGCGTGTCCGGATCAATACTGGGATCGGCCAACAAATCCTGCTCAAGTTGCCCGGCTGGACCCCGCAATGTAAATTGCACCAGATGATCCAGATTGAGTTCGTCGAGCCCTTCTGAGCTACGGTCAAGAATGTCGCAGAATCCAGGCCCCGCCAGCACATCGACCACAGGAAGCTGAGTATTCGGGTTGATATAGATGCCATCAAAGTCGCCACTGCCGGTTGTCCCCGGCGGGCTCACACTGAAAAAAGGCGCTCCAGCGGTGTTACCATCGGCGTCTTGATTTTCACCAATCAGGGTGATGATCAATGTATCGCTGCCGTCACCACCGTCGAAAAAATCATTGCCATCTCCCGGTGTCCAGATAAAGATGTCATCGCCTTGTTCACCAAATGCCCGGTCGCGGTTAAAAGGGTTAAAGTCTTCGGTGCCGCCGATGAGTACGTCATTGCCGCCCTTTCCGAACAACACATCGATGCCCAGGCCACCGATAATGACGTCAGCCTGCTCGCTGCCCTGGAGTTGATCGCCGAACTGGAGACTCTGATCGCCGCCGCCGTTACTGCCACGATTTGCTGAAAAAAGTGCGTTAATAGTGCTGTTTGCGCCGTTGCTGCTATTGAGGTCGTTGCCAACGATGATCTCGGCACCGGCGAGGCCGGAGCTAACAGAGAGAATGGCGGCCGCTAGTATTGAATATCGAGAAGTCATAGTATTTCCCTTTACCTTGATATGATTTGAATAATTTATGGTTTAAGTTCAGTTGTTTAACGGCCGTTATAGGTGATACGACGGCGATATAAATTAAGTTGCAGCTTTTTTTAAAAAAATTTAATTACGTTTTCTGTGCAACCTTCTCAGGGGTAGCGGCGTATAGGAATAGGAAACCAACCTAACCTCTCTTTAGGAGAAACCGATGAACTACTCCAAACCGATCATTTGTGCCCTTCTTGTTTCCTGCCTTTCCGCTCCGGCGATCGCCGCCCCTGGCGGGTCGTGGGGAAAAACGGACTCCATGAGCACTGTTGAGAGAAAGATAGACGCCAAAGACTATCAGGCGGCGATTGATGAACTGACAGTGATAGTAAAAAAGGAATCGAACAACGCAGATGCCTACAACTTGTTGGGCTTTTCTAACCGCAAGCTGAAGCGATACGAGATTGCTGAAGAATATTACCTGCAAGCGCTCAAGCTGGACCCCAAGCACAAGGGGGCAATGGAATATCTGGGTGAACTGTATGTGGAAACCGACCGCATGGATGAGGCCCATCGGATGTTAGCGCGGCTGGATAAGGCTTGCTTTTTAAGCTGTAGTGAGAAGAAGCAGCTAAAAACCGCTATTGAACGCAAAGAACAGGGTTTGACAGCCAAAACAAACTGGTAGTATTTAGCCAACCTACCCTCTCCGCCGCGCCGGAAATCTCCGGCGCAGCCAGCTTACTTCGCCTTGTCGGCAAGCCAGAACTCCCCACGCATCAAGGTGCGCCCCAATCTTACGGCCAGCCAAAAGAACATTAACGGAAACACCAACGTCTGAAAAATGAAAATCGCAATCAGATTAATAATCTGTTGAGCCGCACCGGCCACCTTTTCCTCGTACTTTTGGTAATTTCCGGAAAGGCTCAGTTTTTGTTTAGTGCGGTTATAAAATCGGCTAACCGAATCGAAAATACCAGCGTCCTCCCGGGCACTCGATTCGGCCAAGGCAGCGTCGTTTTCATCCCGTGCCTTCAACTCCTGAACGTCTTTACTGACATTCTCAAGCACCTCATAGGATTGACTGTAACTTTCGCTCAGGAACGCGTTATAAACAAATTCGTTCGCAAGCACAACCACCGGCACCAGAAAACGCAACAACAACACCATCAATGCGCAGCGAATCAGGATGCCACGCCCAGTGGTTTGCGCCAACAAAGGCGTCCATAGCAGCACTAGCAAAATGATACAGGCCACGGCCACCAGCACCAGTGCAAAAAAAGAAGTACCTATTTCCAGAAGTATAAGCTGAGCCCCTAATGAGGTACCCGCGGCCAATACGACCCAGGAAAACCGTTCAATCAAATCATTAATCGGATCGAGAACCTCACCGGGAGTCAGCACAACACCCACACCGCCGGGCTCCAACGCCACTTCGGTACCCTGAACCACAGAGATGACGGCATTAATCCCGCGCACTAACGCGAAGGTCGCTAACGCATTATTGAACGAGTTACTCAGTCGCAGTTGTGCGTTGCTGTCCATGGTATTGGATAATCCCATCGCCAAAACGACAACAACGATACAACTGAGCAGCCATTTTTTAGAGACGTTCGCCATTTTAGTCTTCATAGTGTTATTTAGCTTCGGTTATTGTAAAGGTCAGCCTTTATCTTAACAGCGCAGGGCTCAATGTCAGGGGCATTTTCAGATATACTGAGGCAGATCGGATCAGACCGAAAATCGCAATTCAAATTTAAAAAAAGGTGCGCTATGCAGTTTTACAGCAGAAAATGGATCATGCCCGAAGACCTTAATCCGAATGGAAGCCTGTTCGGCGGAAAATTGTTAAGCTGGATAGATGCTGAATCGGCGATATTTGCCATGTGCCAACTGGGCAAGGATCGCCATCTTGTCACCAAATTCATTTCTGAGATCAACTTTGTCAGCTCCGGAAAACAGGGCGACATAATAGAGATGGGCGTTGAAGTCAGAAAAATAGGCAACACCTCCATCAGCTTACATGCGGTGGTCCGCAACATGATGACAAAAGAGGTCATTATCGATATTTCGGATATTGTGTTTGTCAATCTGGGAGCCGATGGCAAACCACAAGCGCATGGTTATTCCGCTGAATCCGATTAATTGTTTCAGTTCAAACACATTAGAACAACCAGTAACACTAAAAACCACCCCAGCAAAATAAAGGACATGGACTTCCACGCTGTTTGAGAAAGTAGCTGTCGAAGTCGGGGCAGTGACCAGAGTAGCAGATCGTCATCCGGCTCTGACAATGCTTCTTCCGCAGTTGGAGAACAAACCGCCGAAACCAATGCAGCCACCAACACGGCGACCGCAAACCCGATTAAATTCCACCATAGCCAGGAAATACCCGGGTGTCCCAACCAAAGATAAATATTAAACAAAAAGCCACACAGCAATCCGGCTATTGCTGCAAGGCTATGACACCACCGGGTTAAAACACCCAGAGTAAATACAGCCAGTACAGGCCCATTAATCAGTGATCCAATCTTATTTATGGTTTCCAGTACGGTGGGTGCTATGTCATCTACAAAAAACGCCAACGTCAAAGTCACACTACCCCAGAACAACGTGAGCACACGACTGGTGAACAGCTCGGCTGTATCGGTCCATCGAGTTTTTTTAAAACGCCCGACAAAATCTTCCATTGTGCTGGCGCTCAAAGAATTTAAAACCGAATCCAAGGAAGACATTGCTGCCGCAAACAACGCAACCAACGCTAACCCGACCAGACCAACGGGAAGTTGCTGAATCATATAAACAGGCACCGCGAGATTCACATTGGCCTGCCCATTGTTCTGCGGTAGTGTTGATAGAAAATCAGCCTGATTCGCCGCGTACACACCCATGCCCACACCCACAAAGCAATACAGCGCTACCACCGGGAAACGTAACAAGCCATTCAGAAACAGCGCCTGATTCGCTTCTTCAACGGAATGGGCACTCAGTACACGCTGTGCCTGGCTCTGGTCACAGCCGTAATAACTGACATAGAGAAAAAATCCGCCTAACAACATAGGCCAGAATGCAAAGGAATGTCCATCACCAAAGCCATGATGTGTAAAATCCACCGCGGTGCGTCGTGCTTCCGGAAAGGTTTGCCATACCTGCAGAATGCCGCCACCCTGATCTGCTAACATATACGCGACAAAGACAAGCATTAAAAGCAAAATAGACATTTGTACAACGTCACTATAAATAACGCCCTTGATTCCACCAAGCACATCGTACAGCACAGTAAACAGCCCCAACAAAATAACGGACCAGGTAAAACCGAGCCCGGTTATAAGATCAATCACAATAGCAATGCTGTAAACCGTCACCGCGGTTGCAAACGCTCTGACAAACATAAACACGCCGCTTAATATCAGACGCGTGCGAATATCAAAACGCCGCTCCAGATACTCGTATACCGTCACTAATCTCAGATCTCTTAGCAACGGCATAAAAATAATCATCAACGCGACCATCGCTATGGGTACGGCAAGCTCGTATTGCAACCACACCAGCCCCCCACCGGCAGCAAACGCCACAAATGCCGGAGCCCCCAGAATACTGTTGGTGGAACATTGCGTAGCCATGATGGAAATGGCTATCGGCCAACGTGTTAATTTACGGCCCCCTACGTAATAGTCTTCGCGATTAAATTGTCCACGTGATAGATAGGCAGCGAGCAGCATCAGGCCCGCCAGATAGCAAGCAATAATGATCCAATCCAGAGTTTGCAACCTGTACATAATGAAAGTTGTACTCCCTTAAGATGCCGCGGGTATTTCAATATACCCCTTCTGATCAGTACTGAATAATTGCAATAAAATGCAACAGAGTGGTCTAATACCAACACCTATCTGCAATTATCATACCCTGGAGGCGAAACCATGCCGGTTAGCTCAACCCGCCGCAATCTGATCAAACTATTCGGCAGCGCTTTCTTCCTACCCTTTCTGAATCCAACACCGGCCAGCGGAAAAGCTGAAACATTGCACCGTAAAGAAATTCCGGCGTCCGGTGAGATGCTACCGGTGATCGGAATGGGAACCTGGCGCACCTTTAACGTAGGTAAAGACCCCAAATTGCGCCAGGCGCGCACCGACGTACTGAGCGCTTTTTTCGCATTGGGCGGCCGCCTTATCGACTGCTCGCCAATGTACGGATCGTCGTCCGATACGCTCGGCTTCTCGCTAAAGCAAATTGAGGTTCCGGATAACCTGTTTGCAGCCGATAAAGTGTGGACCGGCGACGGCGATGCCACTCAAGAGCAAGTGGCTACACAATTGCGAAAGTGGGGCATCGCCAAATTTGACCTGATGCAGGTGCATAATTTAGTGGAGTGGCGCGACCACTTGGCAACGCTAACAGAAATGAAAAGGAACGGACAGATACGTTATATCGGCATCACCACCTCGCACGGACGCCGGCACTCTGAACTAGAGCAAATTATGGCAGAAGAAAAACCGGACTTCATTCAGCTAACCTACAACATCACCCACCGGCAGGCCGAACAACACCTGCTCCCCCTGGCAAGAGAAAAAGGCATCGCGGTAATCGCGAACCGACCCTATGATGGTGGCCAACTGATCCGTTCACTGAAACAAAGCCAAGCCGTCCCGGAGTGGGCAAAAGCAGAAATCGAATGCCAAACCTGGGCCGATTTTTTGCTTAAATTCATTGTTTCGCACCCGGCGATCACCTGCGCCATTCCAGCCACCACCAAAGTGACTCACCTGAGCGAAAACATGCAAAGCGGATACGGGCCTTTGCCGAATGCCAGTCAGCGTTTGCGAATGGCCAAACACATTGCCTCAATATAATGTTGGATTTAACCAGCTATTCAGCGAGCGATTTTATACCTTTCACACAAGAGGTGTATCTACGTTTACTGGAGCGTGTTAACGAAAGCTATTGGCCGTTGCACATTCTGGCTTTAGTCACTGCCCTAATCGTATTGCTGGCCGCCTGGCGAAGACATCGCTACACACTCAAGCTACTGGCGTTAATCTGGCTTGGGGTGGGCGTGGGATTTTTATTTCGCTTTTATGAAGAGCTGAACTGGGCAGGCCGATGGTTTGGTGTTGCTTACATAGCACAGGCTTTTTTACTGCTTCTGGTCGGGCTTCGTGCGGACCGCGTCATCCATCCACTACAGCGCGACAGCGGATTGCTATTGGCCTTTGTCGGCTTGCTTTGGCCCGTCCTGTTTCCGCTTGGTCGCATTCACTGGACTCAACTGGAGAGTATCGGTATTCATGCTGATCCAAGTGTCGTATTTTCCCTCGGGATATTACTGCTGCTGTGCACTGGCTGGCGACTATGGCTATTATATGTTATTCCATTGCTGTGGTGCGGGCTCTCTATAGCCACATTACAGGTGCTCGGATTGCCTCAACACTGGGTCTTAGCAGGAACGTTTACGCTCGCATCGCTAACCTTGATCACGACGACGCTTTGGGAATCCAGAATAACAAAGGCCGCAGCCAGGAGGGTTGCCAGCTCAACAGAAAAGTAACCAACAACGCTGCGCAGGTTAACCCCATTATCCAAACTAATACTGCCATCGTCGGGTGATCTGCACGAAAGCAAAGAATCAGCGAAGTCAGAATCCCGACAGTGCCCGATACCCGCAACGCCGTCATTGATTGCGGTGTCAAAGGTTGCTTGCCCCGCAACTGCTGCCAGTGGCTTTTTTTCGCCAAAGCGAACCAAGCCATTCCCAAGAAACCACACAGCATCGCGATCAGAATCAAGTGAGCGTCAGACATGGTTAGCCTCTGCTTCTTGTGCGGACAACGGTGCATCACGAACGGCTTTCTCCGGCAAACCTGCCCGCTCCCGCCGCTGCAATACCCGCGCAGCCTGAACGGAACAAGCGGCGGTCACGAGTAACACCAAATCCATCCCTGCCACCGGCCAGTAGGGTTCGCTTAAGGTTTTCAGCAGATGATCGCCTGTAGTGATCCAATTGAGCACAACGGCACTCACCGCAAGCAGCGCGATAACCCAGCACTGCTCGCGCCAGGCCGGTGATATCCTGGCCTTCCTAACCACCGGATTGCGAAACGCCGCATGCAGCAAGGAAACCAACCAGCTGCACCAGAAAATGCCTTCCAGCAAGCCGGCCCTATTTTCCATTTGCGCAGGCAGAACCCGACTGAACACCAGGATGGATAAGGTTGCCACTACCATTCCCGTGACGGTGGTGGTGGCCAATGCGTCCACCCAGCGTGCGCCCCCCCCTTGCAAAAAGGCATGTTGCGTTTTTCTCTTTTCGAGGAAGAAAATAAAGCCTGTGGCAATGCATATACAGCCAGCTAATCCGCCGACCACATAAAACCATCGCAATAACCAATGTTCAAAATGCTGCAGGTGCAAACCGGTCAGAAAATTATTTATAGCAAAAGGCACCGAGGGTGGTGGCTCTTCATAAATCACTTCACCGGTGGTCGCCTTGAAATGGACGCCCTGCCCCACCAAGGTTACCCGGTCACTGCCGGCCCGGTAGATGGACACATAGCTGTCCGCGTCGCCAAGATGGCTGATCCATAACGAACCCACTTCACCCGGCATGCCCCTGGCCTCCCAACGGCGTTTGGCCTCCACCACCATGGCATCCACGGAACTGATGTCAGCCGGTTCACCGGAAGGGCTGAAGGGCAAGCCCTGGCTTTCTGCCTCAGCCATCATATGGCTCATCGCTTGCGACTCCAACATCGTGCTGGACATCGGAAAATAAATCTGGGCAAAGATAGTGAGACCGGATAATGCAAAGATAAAATGAAACGGTAACGCCACAACGCCCGTCAGATTGTGCAGATCAAGTGCGCTTCGCTGGGTACGTTTTTTCGGTCTGAAGGTAAAAAATTCTTTGAATATTTTGCGATGCAGAACCACCCCGCTCACCAGAGCCGCCAACATTACCAGTGCGGCGACGCCTACGATCCAGATGCCCAGGTTTTTCCAGTGCAGATGCAACCCGTAATGCAGCGGATAGAAAAAGCGGCTGCCGATTTTGAGTTGATCCTGCGACAACATTTCACCGGTCCGAGGGTCTACCGTGGCGTAACCATGCACGTGGTCTGCAGGATCGTCCGGATTATTCGGTATGGCGAATTCCGAGTACATGGTCAGCACCGGATCACGATGCGTGGTATAGGCTCCCCAGCCAATTGCCTGTAACGGCTCGGGTAAGGGCTTGGTGACCCGGGTGCGGGCCTCTGCAAGTTCGGCTGGATCAGGTTCGATACGAGCAAAAACGTCCTTCAGCATGTTGTCATAGGACGGCATAACCTGGGCTTCAAAACGGGTTTCCGGCACCGCCCAACGGTCAATTTCGCGGTCAAATACCGACAATGTACCGAAGAAAAAGGCAATCATAAGTACAAAACCCAGCACCAGACCAAGCCAGGTGTGCACCCAGGCCATGGAGTGTCGGAAAGTGGAATACATAATCAGATTTCCCTTAAATTGGTTTCAGCCAAGATTGCCCGCTACCAGCCACGCCAGCAAGGTCATCAGTAATCCGCCGCCGCCCAGCACACTCCAGATTCGGAACAAACTGCGTTCAGCGTAGGACCAGATAAACACCAGCAAAAACAGTAAAAATGCGATTAACATCACCGTTTGCTGCGCATCGTCATATTGAGCACCCAAGGACACAGAAAGCGTTATTACCAGGCTTACGAACCCCCAGATAAAGACATAACCGCCCAAAAAACTGGCAGCAATACGCGAGACAATGAGTCGTCCTGGTTGTGCAGCGGTTACACTCATGGAGTTTCCTTCCTGATGCCTATAGCAATTCGAGATAGCAATTAGCGATACATTCACCCGCAGAACTGCGAATAAGAATTTTTCTCATTCTATAGTTATCCATAGCGCGCTGTAAAGCTCAAGTATCGCCAACCCCGGTCAGAATTTCGCACATCGCACAACGATCATAAACGAACCTATATCGTTTTCGCCTACCTTCTGACAGAGCGTCATATTCGTGAAAAATTTCCCGTGTCTAGACTAAACTTATGAATCAGGTCACCAATTTTTAACGAGCAATCCACATGAACCGATTTCTACAGACGCTGCTTGTCCGGCAGCGTATCTGGTTGTTAGTAGGGCTATGCCTGGCCGGTCTGATTATTTTGGCGGGATTAGCCGTCAACAAATCTCAGCAGCAGTTTGTTGAGCTGAAACGCTCTGAATACGTCAAGCTCACGAACACTGCACTCAATACCCTGAATTTTTTTTACCAGGAATCTCAGAACGGCAACCTAAGTGAATTTGATGCCCGCAACAAAGCAAAGCAGGCAGTCAATGCTCTGGCATTGGGGCCGCGTAATTATTTCTACATGTACAACCGTGGGCACGATCTCATTATTTCGCATCCTTATGTAGAAATACTCTACTCGGATGATACGCCGGAGGCATTGGAAAAGTCGGTCGCCCTGGACCGGAAAATCAGAGACGGTCTAAGGCAGAGAATGGGCTGGCCAGATCCGGTTTACACATCATTATTGATCATAGATGAGCTTTATCCTGAAACGCACACCGGCTTTTTTGATTATTACTATTTTGTTGAACCCGACACTCAATACCCGATGATAAGGAAAACATCCGAAAAGAATATTCCTGCCGGAAGCCAATTAAAGACTGCTTATTCCGCGTATTTTGAACCCTGGGATTGGGTGGTGCTCACCGGTGTCTATCGTGAAGATGAAGTGAATGCGTTTTACGGCTGGTTGTGGAGCATGTTAAGTATCACCGCTGCCGTAATTGCTGTCATCTTTACTGCTGCACTGGCGATCTCCAGTTCAATTACCAAACCCCTGCAAAACATTGTCACACGAATGTGTGATATCGCTGAAGGCAGCGGCGATCTCACCAATCATCTGAACGCTGAGGGAAAAAACGAACTCGCTCAATTTTCGCGGGCCTATAACCGGTTCGTCGACAAGATTGCCCTGACCGTACGCAAGGTTGTTTCAACCAATCAGGCCGCCAACGATCACTCCGTCAATATGACGCGAATGGTTGCCAGTACCGTCAACCGCTCCGAGGAGCAATTAAAAGAAACAGAAATGCTGGCGAGCTCTGCCAATGAACTTTCCTATTCCGTTAAGAGCGTTGCCGAACGCGCACTGGAATCGTCCGAAGCGGCCAGCCAGACCGAATCGGTGACTCACGCAGCGAACCAATCCATGTCAAAAAATATTACTGCTATCGACAACCTGGTGAGCGCACTCAAGAACACGCAGAATCAGGTACAGCAAATGGAGTCCCACAGCAACCAGGTTGCATCTGTAGTGGAAGTCATCAGAGGTATCGCCGAACAAACCAACTTGCTGGCACTCAATGCCGCCATTGAAGCCGCCCGGGCCGGCGAACAAGGGCGCGGCTTTGCGGTGGTCGCCGACGAAGTGCGATCTTTGGCTCAGCGAACACAGGTTTCAACGACAGAGATTCAAAAAATCATTGAGAATCTGCAATCCGGTACCAGCCAGGTGGTAAACGCGGTAGGTAATGGCTTAGAAAATTCCAAACAATGCATCAGCACGGCAACGGATGCGAACAACGCCTTGGAGCAAGTGGTTGTCTACGCCGCCAAGATAAATCAAATGAGCAATCAAATAGCCACAGCGGTTGATGAACAATCCCATGTGACTCAGGAAATTGCCAATAGCACCCATAAGATTTCCGGTAGCTCCCGGTTGAACCTGGAGGACGCTGAGCGTAATCAGAATGAAATTGAAGATATGAATCATGAATTGCTGGAGATGAGCAATCTGGTAAGGCAGTTCAAAGTCTAACTGCCTTACCAGCACCGCCTGACCTTTGAGGTCGTACTGGTCTCGACCTCCGACCACTGCTTGCGCAGGTTGCCCTGTTCGTCGTAGCTGTAGCAGGTGCTCTGCCCTTCGGCATCGATGAACTGACGGGCGTTACCGTTGTTGTCGTAACGCCCGTTGCGCTACTGATCCTGTTGCGACGCCGTCATTTGCCTGTGATCGAAGGCACTGGGTTACCCGCTGGCACTGAACCTCTAACGGAATGATCCACCAGGAAGCGGGAGAACGGTTTGCGGGTTAACGGTTGGCACGGTGGGAGCCTGGCGCTTTGCGTTGCAGGTCTTTTTTTGCAACGCATGTGATCAGGCGTATTTAGACTACCATTCCTCTTTCTCGTGGCGGATCTTCAAGACGATGACATCGGTTTCTTTCACGATGTAACGCGCCACATAATCACCTGCCACTAACTCCCGGACCCCTAACGGTTCTTCGATGGGCTTACCCATGTCAGGGTGCTTGGTCAGGTGCTTGAGGGATTGCTTTAACCGCTCGCTGTAGCGTCGAGCGGCTTGGGGATCGTGTATTGCAATAAACTGGCGAAGTCGTTTTAAGTCTCTAAGGGCAACTGGTGTAAATTTCAGTTTCATACGGCCGGCGGTTCCTTCTCATCCTCTGAACCCCAGCTATCAATCCAGTCCATCACTTCATCGCCATCAATAAGTTGCCCCGCTTCGGCCTGGGCCAGGGAGAGCTGGGTATCCTCTAATAGCTTCGCTTTGGCTTCTTCTCGGGACAGATATTCATCCAATGCGTCATTGATCAACCAACCTTTTGATCTTCTTAGCTTTTCTGCTGCCAATTCCAAGCGAGCCATCAGTTCTTCCGACATGCGTACACTAGTCATAGCCATAATGTGTCTCCTGCATAATGCAATGTAATGCTTTGCATTATATCCTCCTTTCCTGATCTCCGCCAATCATTCCCAGTCCTCCCCTTCCTGTTCCAGGGTGCTTAACACGGTCTGGGCGCTAGGTTCGGCGGTTTCCTCGCCCTCTTCCCACCCCGGATTCACCCGCTTCATCCGCGCCGGATGGGTCAAGGTATGCACTTCTTTCAGCTTCTTGATGCTCACCTGGGTGTAGATCTGGGTGGTGTTCATATTGGCATGGCCCAACATAGCCTGGATAAAGCGGATATCCGCCCCATTCTCCAGCATATGGGTAGCCATGCTGTGGCGGAACAGGTGGTAGGAGCCTTTTTTGCCGATATTCGTGGCGTTGATGTAATTACGCACCAGCGCCGTTAACCGATTGGGGTGGAACAGCGTGCCCAGGTTGGTGAGGAACAGGGCCTGCTCACTCTGGGCCGTAGCCAGTTCCGGGCGCACTTCGTTGAGGTATTTTTCAACCCAAGCCACGGCTCGTTCACCAATAGGCAACATCCGATCCCGCTTGCTTTTGCCCTGGCGAACCATCTGGGTGCCTCGATCCAGATCAATGTCGTACAGGCTCAGGTGGATTAACTCTAAACGCCGTATGCCAGTGCTGTAGAAGGTTTCTAAGATGGCTCGATCACGGATGCCTAGCGCGGTAGAGGTGCCGGTCTGGTTCAGTACCGTGGCCATTTCCGATTCGGTGAGAATGGCTTTGCGCAGGCGTTTACCCAACCTGGGTAATTCCAACTCGGAAGCCGGGTTGTACAGAATGTGGTTTTCCTTGGTCAGCCATTTAAAAAAGGCTTTCACCGGCACCGTGCGGGTGTGCTGGCTGTTGGCGGCTTTAGCCACTAAAGGGGTGAAGGTATCGGTACCATACGATTCACCGTTTACTTTTTTTGCTTCTGATGTGTTTTTTTCAGTGCTGGTGGTGATTTCTACCTGTGCGCCTTGTGTGCTCTGGCTTTTCGGCAATCTACTACCGCCATCCTTGCGGGCACTTTGGGGGCTGCTTGATGGCTCCTTGTGCGATTTTTCATGCTCCTTGTTTGCGTCATACCCTAAGTTTTTCAGATCCACCAACCCCATTACGAAGGCTTGACCGTCTTTGCCTTCGCCGTTGTACAGCAGTTCATACACGAACGACTGACCCCGCCCGCCTCGATGCACCAATAGGTATTCCATTTCTTCCAGCTTGCGGATGTGGGTTTTAACCTGGAAGTCTGTCCAGCCGATGTATTCACGCACTTCCCGGCGGGTAAAGCGGTCATCCTGTACGTTGGGTTGTTATTCATGGCTGCGCTGTTTCACCATGCTTTCAATGGTCATCAACAGACGGCGGGTTTGGGGCGGTAATTCACCGAGGCTGCGCCCCAATACGTCATGAGCCAAGCGGTTGGCGGTTTCAATATCACTGGGCAACACCTCGCGGTCTTAATAAACGTTGGGCGTTTTGGTGTAACTGGATATGGGCATTTGATTTAAATACCCAAAATCACCATCAGCCTATGAAGTTACTCGTTGCTCCCACGAAACATCAAAATTCAATGTATCATCAGCAACATTACCTGGACTAGCGAATTTCACCGCAGCCATATTCAAGCTTATATTTAAAGCACCCGAAGCAGCCTGTAAATAGTCACCGGAATACAACCCACTACCAAGATCCCAACCACCAACTCCAACGGTTGTAATCGGGCTGTAACTCAACCCTTCACGCCATACGTCTCCAAGAGATCCACCACTAATGGCCGTGTCACCAAGTCGACTGAACCCAGTTAATTCATAGTAGTCATCCGGTAAATTCAGCCCACCCTCGACAACATAACCAGGATTGAACCCATAAGGATTATCCGTACTCATGGTGCCATTCGGATTAGTAATGGCATTCCAGGTGTTGTTGGGATCGACTCGGTTGGACGCAGTGCGTTTATCGACACTTCCGTTTGAGCGATAGGCTTCGATGCAACACTGCTCCCATCGGCCTGTTATATTGGGTTTATTGTACTGGAGCGGTTTTCAAATAGTGCCCCACACGCCGCCCCATCTCCTCACCTAACGCCTGCAGCCCACTCATGGGCCGAATCATCACTTCAAATTCGACAATTTTTCCATTTTCATCGAAGCGAATCATATCAATACCTTTCAATTCCTTCCCGTTCACTTCAGCACTGAATTCAAGCACTACGTCCAACCCCTCGGCGGCCGCAAAATCACGGTGATAACGAAAATTCTCGAACACCTGAATAACGGTACTCAAAATCATAGCGACTACCGGCGAACTGGAATAGGGTTTGTGGGCCATGGGTGAGCGGAACACCACGTCCGGTGACAGCAATTCAGATAACGCGCTCAGATCACGTTGCTCAATCATTCTGTGCCAATGCTGCATGGATACAGTTACTGCGGGATGAAGGGATAGTTTAGCCAAAGATAGTTCGGACATTGGGGTTACCTTTGAAAGAGATCATTCTTGGGTTCGTTTTCGGATTTATTCTGCACGAAACAGAGCCTCTACATCATCGGCATCATGTCGTTCCGCCAACTGCTGATCTTTATCTCCCCAATTCCGGTTGACCAGACGGCCGCGTTTTACCGCTGGTCGCTGCGCAATTTCATCGGTCCAGCGCATTACATTTTTATAGGTCTGCGTTTGCAGAAATTCAGCAGCCTCATAAACCTTGTTCACCACCAGCGCACCATACCAGGGCCAAATCGCCATATCGGCAATAGAGTATTCATCTCCGGCGATGTATTGGTGTTGCGCCAGTTGACGATCCAAAACATCCAGTTGACGCTTCACTTCCATAGCATAACGGTTAATCGGGTATTCGTATTTTTCCGGCGCATAAGCATAAAAGTGCCCGAACCCGCCGCCCAAAAAAGGCCCGGCACCCATTTGCCAAAACAACCAATTAAGACATTCGGTACGCCCGGCAATAGACGCGGGTATAAACGCTTCGAACTTATCTGCCAGGTAAAGTAGAATCGAACCGGATTCAAATACCCGCACCGGAGGGTTCACGCTGTGATCCACCAATGCCGGTATCTTGGAATTGGGATTAACATCAACAAAGCCACTACCGAACTGATCTCCGTCCGCTATGTTAATGAGATAGGCATCGTACTCGGCCGCATTGATACCACGCGCCAGCAACTCTTCCAGCATGACCGTTACTTTAACTCCGTTGGGTGTGGCCAAGGAGTACAGTTGTAATGGATGCTTGCCTACAGGAAGACGTTTGTCATGGGTCGGACCGGCAATAGGTCGATTGATGTTTGCGAATTGGCCGCCACTTTCTGCGTCCCATTCCCAGACCTTGGGGGGAGTATAAGTTGGGTCGGACATATCACCTCTCTTTGCGCACTGTGGATTGGGTTTACGTGTACAGATAACACACTAGGAACCCATATACCATACACGCAAAAAAGCCAACTGCAATAACTTGCAGTTGGCTGTAAACTGCCTTGGTTTACTGGACCGTAACCGATCTTGAAGCAACAGACGTGAATGTTTCTCCGTAGGAGAGGCTTTTCAGGCTCACCTTAAAGCTATAACTGGTCGGAACCCACAGCCATATGCTGGGGGCTTTTATTGTCCAGCTAACGGTACGGGTTGAGCCGTCAGCAATACTACCAAGATTTCTGCTAACCGAGCCGGAGACCAGACTGAACCCACTGGGCAATTTCAAGGTTGCCGCAACCCCATGTGCATCCAAGTCACCCACATTACGTACAGTGGTAGTTAAAACAAATGTTGAATTGCGGGATACCTGAACCGGTGCCGATAACGCAGAGGAAAATGATGGCCCGGACGCGGCGCTATAGTTCTCTTCGGTTGCCAGCGCATAAGGTTCAGTCGAGGCGCCGTCAAATGAACTGCTATAAGCATACACTTTCACAACGGAAGGAATCGAAGCAGTCGCTGCAACCTGGTGTACGTTATCTCGAATGCTGATATCGGAATCAACGATGGCATTGTTTGATTCGTTATACATACGTAAATCCAGGTCACTCAGATTACGGTAGCTGGTTGGTGTGGCTGCGTTATTGTAATTCACATCCCGCTCCCAAACCAATGTCGCCTTATCGCCATTGTAGGCATGGCCTTTATACAGCTTGTAACTACCTGATTGGCCTTTTGGCTTTAGGCTACCCTTAAAGTAATCGTTGCGATGATAGTTGGCATGCCACAAATCAAGATAGCCCCAGCCATAGGTTTTATTCCATTCTTTGCCCGTCTTAGCACCGTCATCGGCTGTACTTTGCGTATTGTTGTCTTCCCAGGAATCCGCCGTGTTTATCAATACGGCTTTGATCGCTTTCGGATCCCAGTTACCGGCATCCGTTAACAACAATGTACCTGCACCCACTTTAGGCGCTGCCGAACTGGTGCCACCGAGGTTAGAAAAACCACCACTACTGTTGCAGGTCATCGTGTTATTGCCCGGTGCACTCAAATCCGGCTTCTTACGACTGAACATCGTTGGTCCGCGGCTGCTGCTTGCGGTTATGACATCATCGCCACGGGAGATAGTGTTGGCATCATCCATATTGGCTACCGTCAGCCCGTTATAGTTATTTGCCGGCACGGTCATGGTGTTGGTCCCGAAGCCCTGGTTGCCGGCGGATTTCGCCCAGCTGGTGCTATAGTCGTATACCAACGCATCAACAAAACGTGAAAACGCGTGCCAGTCGCTGCCGGTTGCGTTGCCGTTACCCCAACTGTAATTAATCACTTCAGGATCATCCCCGGCACTGCGTACCATCCAGTCGGCACCGGACATTGAAGTAGAGGTATTGCCGGCATCATCCACCAGAATGGCATTCAGGCCGAATGCCAACCCCCGATAAGTGGCGTGGGTGCTCGCGTACATACAGGCTACGCCGGTTCCGTGATTACCATTTACCGCGTAGTTCTCATAAAAGGTATGGCCACTAAGAGCCGTATGGCTATCCAAAACGCCGCTATCCAGCACGCCAACATCCCAAATGCCACCATCGTATCCACCACTCCAGAAGGAACCCACCCCGAGTGACGACGCTTGATTATTTAATTCCGGTTTACCAGGCTGATCATAAACCACCTCGGCAACGCCTTTCGTATCCGCAATGTCTTTTAGCGAGCGAGCCGGAATGGTCGCAGCCACCGCATTCAGGGTGATCAAGCGCTCAGTCACTTTCGCGCCGTTGGTTTCCAGGCCGGATACCAGGCGTTCTTGCTCGGACCGGATAGCTTCCTCGGAAACTCGTGCAATTTCCTTACGCATTTGTTTGGTGAGTGCTTCCCGTTTTATGTTGAGAGACTTAATGCGCTTTTTATCTGCATCGGATATATATTGCTGCAGCAGCTTGCTATGGACTATTTCATCATCCTGCGACTCAAAGGAATCTTTGGGTAGGTAATTGCTATAAATAGCCCGCACATTTTTGGCTAACGATTCAATATCACTTTCAAAACGATCACGGACTTTGCGCGCAACCTCACGTTGGGGCTGAGCACCAAAGATAATAATCACCTGCAGCGATTCCTGCGTTTTGGCTAGTTTTTCTAATGCCGGATCAATCCGAACTACCGGATCCGGCCTTACCTCCTCTGCTTTTTTATCCTCATCAGCATACGCAGCGGGAATCAATGCCAGACTGGCCATCATGCAGGCTCGGGCAATCGGTTTCAAAATAAATAAAGACGACTTTTTCATTGTTTTCTCCATGTCTTTTTGACGCTTTCCGTCATTAAACTCATGATCGGCTTGATCACGGTATTAGCATGGAGCAACAAAGATAAAACAGCAGTGAGAAAGTTCGATTAATAAGTGTGACTTTTCGTATCTGAATTAACCTCAATAAAATCACAAAAAAAGTTCGGCCTTTTTTCTCTCTGGTTTAAGGTTGCAACCTGCAAAGAAAATAATTTATTCACTCTTTGAATCAGACTGGATCCATTCTATTAACTTGATGCGTAGCTGCTTGAAAGAAATAGGTTTGCTGAGGTAATCATCCATGCCGGCGTCGAAACACTTTTTTTGGTCATCGGGAAACGCGTTAGCCGTCAGCGCAACGATCGGAATCGCCTTGATTTTTTCTCCGGCTTCGCCGTTCCGGATAGCCCGGGTAGCAGCATAACCGTCGAGCACAGGCAACTGACAATCCATCAGGATTAATTCAAACTGTATACCCGTGTGTTTCAGGCAGTCTAAAGCCTCTTCTCCGTTTTCAGCGATCACCACGTTCACTCCGAGCTTACTGAGCATGGCACGGGCCACCTGTTGATTCACCTGGTTATCTTCAACCACCAGCACGTTGCGGTTCTGGATTGTGCTCAAGTCCGCCTCGCTGATTTGATTCCGGCTGCTTTCTGACGACACCGGGTGACTATCGTCATTTGGGGCAGACTGCAACGACGTAGTGCGCGTCGTATAGAAATCCAAACTAAACGAACTGCCCTTCCCCGGCTGGCTTTGCAGCTGAATATCACCCCCCATTACCTGGCACAATTTTTTCGCGATGGAGAGTCCCAACCCGGTGCCGCCGTAGCGTCGGGTGGTGGTTTCATCGGCCTGAGAGAACTGCTCAAATATTCTTTCAATCGCTTCCGCTTCGATTCCAATACCGGTGTCATTGATGGTGCTGAATATATGGCATTGATCGCCATCGTAATCGCAGTGCACTTCAACTGAGACTTTGCCCTGTTGGGTAAATTTGATTGCATTGGAAATCAGATTGCTGAATATCTGGAGAACCCGCACCTCATCGCCCATAATCCATGTAGGCAGATTTGAATCCAGTATTACGTCCAGATTTATATTTTTATTCTGTGCCAGATAGTGGAATCCCGAAGTCAGGTTCTGCAATGCAACCACAAACTGAAACGGGCGTGTTTCCAGAACCAGCCTGCCACCATTAATTTTTGATAAATCCAGAATATCGTTAATCAAAACCAGCATGGTGGCGCCACTGCTGCGCGCGATATCCAGATATTTTGTCTGATAGGCGGACAAATGGGTTGTATCGAGCATATCCAACATACCCAGAATGCCATTCATCGGTGTTCTCAATTCATGACTCATATTGGCGAGGAACTGCTCTTTGGAAACAATCGCCGCTTCCAGTTCCTTATTTTTTTTACGCAGACGTTGCCGTAGCAAACTCATGGAAATACACAGCCCATCCATAATCAGGATCGTACAAAGCAACGCAATCCAGATCGCACCACTTTCCAGCCAGGTATAAGCCGAAATGCCCAAACCGGAAGATACGATGCTGTGCATCATTTGCAGGCTGATTACAAACAAGGCGTAACGTCGAAAATCCTGCGGGGTCAGACGAAACACCCCGAAAACCACGACAGTGAACAGCGAGCAATAGATCATTTCACGGTAATTCTGAACAATGAGCAGCGCGCCGAAACAACTAAAGCTGGCCCAATACATCATAGGCACACTGAAAGACGGATCTTTTAAATGCGCTGTTCTGCCTGTTGCAACGGCCAGTATAATGATCAAATTACTTAACCAGAATAGCACCAGGAGAGTAGCGAGCAACGAGCCGTTCACCCAGACCTTATCCATAGACCAGGCGAATACCACATCCATTGTCAACACTACTCCGCCAACGGCTGCCAACAGCGTGTTGTAAACAGGAATCCGGTTTAATCGACTAAAGGACACTTTTTGCTCTATCTCAGTCTGAGTTCTGCTTTATTAGAAAGAAGAAGCGACGCACCTTATCAAGATAGAAGTAAAATGCCGTTGTGTCATTGAAGCGTCAGGCGGATAGCGTCGAATGGCGTGCCTGAAGTTGCCCTGCAGAAAGCACGTCGACCAAATACCGAGCATCTCTATCCACCCCGGAAAACCTTCCGGAACCCCAGGTATACAGCCAGGGTAAGCCGATAAAGTATAAGCCCGGATACGTCGTCACCCCGCGCGCGTGTTGCGGGTAACCTTTTCCATTGAATACCGGGACATCCAGCCACTGGTAGTCCGGTCGGAAACCGATACTCCAGATCACCGATGTGATGCCGGACTGCGCCAGATCAAGACATCCTCGCTCCCGGGGGCAGCGCCATACGGGCATATAACGGCTGGCAGTGGTTGCCTGCGCTCCACTGACATCAATGTATTGATCAATACGCTGATTGATGCTGTTGTACGTTTTATCCGCGTTATCCAATACGCGGTTCAGGTTGTTTGAAAAATGAAGCCGCTCGCCATCAAAACCCTCCAGCTTACCGAACAGCTCCATGCCCTCTAAAGCAAAGCGCCGCAAGTCGATGTCACGTCCGCCATCGCGCCCGGTCACATAATGATTGGTATTGTCACGCACACCTTCCCGCAGGGGATGCTGATCAACCGGGATGTCGTAGTATTTCATCTCCGTTAACCAATCCACCACGTCTCTTCCCCGGTAGAAACGTGCACATCGTGGTGCGTCGCCCACGGCCAGAAAAACGTGCTTTCCTGCCAAGTGTAAATCCTCTGCTATTTGTGAGCCGGATTGGCCTGAACCCACGACCAGCACCGCGCCGTCGTTCAGTTGCTGCGGATTCTTGTATTGCTCGGAATGAAGTTGTTGAATGTGATGAGGTAATCGCTGGGCGTAATCCGGAATAATCGGCTGCTGGTAGCTGCCGGAGGCTACAACCACTTGATCAGCGGTGAAGGTATCTACATCGCAGCTAACCTGATAAACCGTTTGATTGAATTGAATTTTGCGTACCTCACAATGTTCTCTTACCGGAGCGTTGACCTTACGCCGGAATCCATCCAGGTATTGCAAAATCTGATCGCGATTCATAAACCCATTAGGATCATCGCCGCTGTAGGGATAATCCGGCAGTTGGCATTGCCAGTTGGGGGTTACCAGAGTGAAAGAATCCCAGCGCTTATTTTGCCAGGCATTCATCAACGTGCTTTTTTCCAAAACCAGATGTGTTAGTTGTTGTTTTTGGCAGTAGTAGCTAACGCTTAAGCCAGCTTGTCCGCCGCCCACGATGATGACGTCGTAATGCTTCATACCCTGAACCCTCTCCCCTCAGTAGATTCGCAACACTGTCACAGTGTCTTGTTTTTCAAATTGTTCGGACCGGAATTTTATCTGAGATAACTGGTCCGCTGCGGCTGAACAAAAATACCCGTACTTATCCCTGACTCGTTCACTGGCCAAGGTGAGCGCCTGTTCGCTGCGCCGGACAAATTCGGATAAGTCATAGCTGTGCTCGGGCGTAAAAAACTGATCCACCACACTCGAAGGTGAGTAACAGCGCTGTTCGACACCATCCGGCCAGCGAACATCGAAATACCGTTCAGGCATAGCGTGAAGCCCCCTTGTCTGATACGTCGCTATTGGCGGTCAAGCCGGTCAGAGCCGTGGCCGTTAAATCCCAAAACAAGCCTTGATCGTTACCCGCTGAAACACAGCATCGGCCACTGGTGTTTAAGGAGCCGATAACAGCACCATGAATATCCCGGTGGTGGAACATTTGCAGTAATGTTTCGCAATTTTTTTGTTCAGCCGTCAGCAAATAGCCAAAACTGGGAAACGCGCATAGCCAATCCTGCCAAGCTACGCCGGCTGGTTTCGGAATGGCTTCTAACTCGATATCCATACCGACACCGGCACTCTCCATCAACATCACACAGGTACCCAATATTCCCGCCTGGCTGATGTCTTTGGCCGCACTGGCAAGCTGACTTTCTGCAATTGCGGAAAACAAAGCGAGGTCGCCGCGCAGTCGCTGCGGCGGTGCTTCTGTCGCCGCATTCCAATTCAGAAACGGCGCGCGGAATTCGCCCCGCAGATCCACAACCGCTATCAGGGACTGGCCTGCTTGCGCGGCAAAGCTACTCAGCACCCGGCGGCACCGCCCCAAAATAGACACGGACAGGTGTGGCTGCTGGCTTCGTAAATTGGTATGGCCTCCCACTATGGGAACCTGGAATACCCGAGACGCCTCACTCATGCCTTGCAGGATGGCATCGGTCACTTCATCATCCCCTCCCCAAAGCGCATTAACTACGGCCACCGGCGTACCGCCCATGGCCGCAATATCACTCACATTCACCATAATCCCACACCAACCGGCAAACCACGGATCCGCTGCAACAAACTGATCCATAAACCCCTCGCCCGCGAGCAAATCAAAATGATCTCCGTGGGGAATGACCGCCGCATCGTCCCCGTTTGGAAACGGATTGGGGTAAGCCTGTTTCAGGTGTCGTTGAACACGCTGAATTTCCTGTTTCTGCAATAAGCCGGATGCGTCACGAACCTGGCTCAGCAACTCAGTGAGTGGCATGGCCGGTATCCCCCGTGTGTGAAGTCGGTGCTGAAGCCAGAGTTAACAGGGTGGGCGCAATTTCGTCCGGTACCGGATTCATCGTTCCTTTGATAACGTGGCCGCTATAGGGCGTGTAACATGGAGGGTATTGTTCAAGCCGGGCCTGCATCATCACATGAGGCCGATGACGAACTGACAATTCATACTGGCTGCGCCAATGCAAACGCTGGAACAGGGGCTCATTGGGCTTTTGTACCTGCGCAAAAAACTGTTCGCAACCCAATCCGTGGGCACTGCCAACGGCCAACTGAATCAGACCGGCACCGATTCCGCTACGACGCCGAAATTCCTTCGCCACCGCTAAGCGCGATCCCCACCATACCCCTTTATCGTATTGATGAATGCGCACAGTACCGAGCACACGGTCCGGCCAGCCTCCGTGATTCCCAATCGCGACAATACACTGCGCAAGCGCATCGATTTCGTCTTCATCGGTTGCTTCAAACAATCGCTGCTCGACACAAAATACCTGGCGGCGCAACTCCAGAGCCTGCTGTTTTTCCCACTTTAACGTAGCCCACTTAATTGTAAAATCCGAATATCCACAGACAAAATCCGTCGTCGTCATGACTGCACTCCCGCTACGCTTTGTTGCGATGAAGCCGTGGTTGCCGATGCTTTTTCGTAGCTCTTCAGTGAGGAACAGGCGCCGCAGCGGGCACAGCCGGCTTTACTGGTCTCAGAGGTCAATCCAGCCTCACGCAAGCGTTGTGCGAGTGGCTGCAGGATGGCGTTCATCATTGCCGAAGGTGGTGCCGGATGATGCTCCAGAGGAGTGCCGGCAATCGGCACAAAGGGCACGACAAAGGGGTACACTCCCAACGCAATCAGTTCATCGCAGATCGTCAGGATCTGCTCTTCACTATCCCCCAGCCCGGCCAGGATATAGGTACTGACCTGGCCGCGGCCAAATAGCGGCACCGCATAGGCAAACGCCCGCAGATATTCCGCCACACTGATGTTGGCCTTACTCGGCATAATACGATGGCGCACTTCCGGCGCAACCACTTCCAAATGCAACCCCAGAGTATCGGCTCCGGATTGCTTTAATCGATCCAGCCAGACTAAATCCTTGGGTGGCTCACACTGCACCTGTATCGGAATGTCGACCGCG
>Ga0208570_1000187_pt1 | contig 29112 bp, 23 predicted proteins | sample DeeseametaMP1202_FD_184192 | JGI IMG/M metagenome (GOLD analysis project Ga0208570, IMG submission 184192) | Marine microbial communities from the Deep Indian Ocean - MP1202 (SPAdes) | ecosystem: Environmental > Aquatic > Marine > Oceanic | place: South Indian Ocean | collected 2011-03-08
TTTTCATATGTACGATAATACGATAAAAAGATCGCGATCCAGTTCAAATTCAACAGACCTTGATCTGCTTGCTGGAATACCGACAACAATTGGTGAACTTGAAGGAAAGGACGGAATTCCGTCAAGGGCAAAGATTCTCAAAATTGCCAAGCAAGATATGATCAAGACATCCAGACTGATACATCGGTGGTTGCATGATCGTTGAGAAAGGGGCGGTTAAAGACATCTCCTAGGTCAGTTCCATGTGCGCATGAGAGGGAAAATTTTGTGCCAATTTTGTGCCATTGACTTACAAAAACAGGCCATATTTAGGGATATTCAGCAAAATGTATATCCTATTATATCATTGATTTAATTATCTTAGTTTGTGGCCACTTGTCCCTGCTTAACAGCTATGTGAGACTTCTAATCAGTAGGTTACAGGTTCAAGTCCTGTCTGGTGCGCCAACAATATCAATAACATAGGGTGCAAAAAGGTCAAAAAAGACCCTTATTTCAAAAAAAAACAAAACGGAATGAAATCAAAAGCTTAGAAAAAATGCTAAAAATCTCATCCCAAAAACGTGTATCATAGAAAAAACATTCCGTTTTGAATTTAACGGAATTACACTTTTTTTAAGTCGTCTGCTTTTTCGCGCTCCAGCTTTTCCCAGATAGCCAATTCCGTAAATCCGGTCATCGTGACTCTGAGCCGTACTTTTCGGCTGTATGTGATCAGATAATCTCTCATTTCATCTGCTAGGTCATCATAAACTCTGACTTGCGTATATTTCTTTTTAAAGTCAAGCCTTGGCCTGCCTACTTTCCTTCTTTTTTGTTGTTCAGTCATTTTGTTCTCCTTTTTTAGTTTTGTTCATGCGTTCTCCTTTTTAGCTCCGAAAATTTTATTCATTGTTCTATTATATATTAGAGCAATCTTCAAAAACATGGAATTAGTTTTGAGACAGCCGCAGAGGTTTTTCTTGATCCGTTGCAATTCAACCTACCGGACGAGGAACATAGCGAACAAGAAGAACGGTGGATCACTATGGGCATTAGCAGAAGTCAAAGATTGCTGGTGGTGGTTCATACTTTTATGGAGTATCATAAAACTCGGATTTCTGTCCGGATCATTTCGGCGAGGTCGGCAACACCAAGTGAACGCAAATAATATGAGGAGAACAAATGAAAGAAGAATATGATTTTTCAAAAGGGGAGCGTGGGCGTTTCTATCGTGATGGTTCAACAATAAATATTCCTGTATATCTGGATCAGGATGTAAAACATTTTCTAACAGATAAAGCCAAAGCAAAAGGGATTCATCTTCAGCAGTTAGTGAATGACTTGTTACGTATGGATATGCGCTCTTTACAAAGTTAAACTTAGAGAGGTCGTTTTATCCAGTAAAGTCAGTTGTGTCTCTTGCTCCAGAGATCTTGAAATGTTTCTGAAAGCCATGTGTGAAACATTCCGGAAAAACGGAGGGTGTTATTAAAAATGCTCATAGAGTAAGGGTGACTTATGAAAATTGAAGATTTTTTCAATCAGAAAAATATAATTGATCTTAGTTTTTTTAATTTTTCGAATGCAATAACAGCGTGTTATTACGCCAGAGAAAATCTCGAAATTCTAAAAGTCAATGACAATTTTCTGAGTTTTTTCCCGATACTGGGCAATGTCAATAATGTATATTTTCCAGATGTGCTGGAGCAAATAGGCTTACCGGGTAAACAGATTGAAGAATTTGTTCGGGACATAAATGAGAAGGGAATGGTGTTGATCCCGGAAATTAAAATCAGTATAGACGGCAAAGAACGCATTTACTTCCTGCTTTCAACGAGAACAAAAAACGATTCTTTTACATATCTTAACGGCGTTCAGGGTCAGTTTGTTGATCGTACAGTAGAATTTAATTTACGCAAGGAACGTCAAAACCTGCTCGACGAAAAAATACGTGACCGCGAAATAATTGAAGAGAAAAGTCGACAATTGGCAAGCCTCGCCAAAAGACTGGCAAAGTACCTTTCGCCGCAGATTTATCAAAGTATTTTTAAAAATGAAGACGGAGGCGAACACAAACATGCCCGGAAAAACCTGACGATTTTTCTCTCGGACATTGTCAAGTTTACCGATCTGGCTGATACATTGGAACCGGAACGCTTGGCTACGGTAATTAACTCTTATCTTTCTGAAATGTCCTTGATTGCAGTTGAATGCGGCGGTACAATAGACAAATTCATAGGTGATGCGGTATTGATTTTCTTCGGTGATCCGGAAACTGAAGGGGAAACTGAGGATGCGTTAAAGTGCGCGGAAATGGCGATAAGAATGTTAAAGAGAGTTGGTGAACTAAATAAACACTGGAAAAAATTGGGAGTCATTGACGGTTTAAAAGTTCGCATGGGCATCGCTACAGGATTTTGCACAGTTGGAAATTTTGGATCAGATTTACGGTTGGACTACACAGTGCTCGGCAGTCCGGTAAACATGGCTGCCCGTTTACAGACAATGGCCGAACACAATAGTATTTTAATTGACGAATACACCAAAGACTTAATTAACGACCACGTTAGCAGTAAATATATTGATGAAATAACTCCAAAGGGTTTTGCGAGACCAGTTCAAGTTTACCGCATAAACGATTTTAAATCAGCAGAACATCGCAATCGTCGAAAAAGTCTTACTCATGTCGGTGAGCGTGTAGAAGTCAGTGTTTTAGATAGTTCAAACATCCGTGCGGCAATTGAAGAACTAAAACACATACAAGAAAAGTTTGAACGTGATTATGCGGATTTGGAAGATAAAAAGAAAAACTTAACGAGCTAGTATAAATGAAATTATGGGATTGTTAATTGAAGGCCGCTGGCATGATCAGTGGTATGACACCGGGAAAACCGATGGCGAATTTATCCGCACAAATTCGCAGTTCCGCAACTGGATCACCTCGGATGGTTCTGCCGGACCCAGCGGTGAAGGCGGCTTTTCCGCGGAATCCGGACGTTATCATTTGTACGTCTCCCTCGCCTGTCCATGGGCGCACCGCACGCTGATTTTTCGATCATTGAAATCTTTGGAGGAGATTATTCCGGTTTCCATTGTCCATCCGTACATGCTTGACAAGGGTTGGGTTTTTGATGACTGGAAGGGTGAAACCGGAGATGCGCTTTATGGATATGATTGCCTGCACCAACTCTACACCAAGGCGACTCCGGATTACAGCGGTAGAGTTACGGTTCCGGTGCTTTGGGATCGTGAGCGGGAAACTATCGTCAGCAACGAGTCTTCCGAAATCATTCGTATGTTCAACTCGGCCTTTGACGATTTGACTCCGGTGAAGACGGATTACTATCCGGAAGAATTGCGGGATGAAATTGACTCGATCAACGCGAAAATTTACGAAACGCTGAACAACGGCGTTTACCGCTGCGGATTCGCGACAACCCAAAAGGCTTATGAAGCCGCCTTCACAGAGCTTTTTGCTTGTCTTGATGAACTGGAATCAAGGCTGAGTAAGCGGCGTTTTCTGTTTGGCAACCAAATCACTGAAGCCGACTGGCGCCTTTTCACTACCTTGATCCGTTTTGACGCTGTTTACTATTCACATTTCAAAACAAATTTCCGCAGAATCCGGGACTATCCGGAACTCTACGGATACACGCGTGATTTGTTTCAGCAGTCTGGAATTAAGCAAACAGTTAATTTAGAACACATCAAACAGCATTACTACTACAGCCACGAAACAATCAATCCCTTCCGGATTGTTCCGGAAGGTCCGGAACTGAACTTCGATGAACCGCATCAACGTCACGAACGTTTTAGCTAATCAATTGGCATTCCCGGAACTACGCCGGATTGATCTAGAATTTCGTCCAGCCTTGGGAAACCCGTAAATTCACCCGTTCAAGAGAAAATTGTATTGACGGTCACAATGTTCCGGAACAAGATATTAAACGTCGGTTTGAAAGAAGTTGGAGCAATTTTCAAAAAATATACAAACAGTTGGTCAATTCATGGACTGTCTATGACACTTCAGGAATTCGCCCTATAATTCTTGATGAATCGGAGCAATAAAAATGGTAAAATATTCTGAAAATACAATGTTGGGACTAAAGGCTTTACAGCGTGCCGCAGACAAAGTTTTTGAAATTGCAAGAAAAAATAACACTAAAATTCCTGTATGGATTGATGGGAGCATTCAATTCAAAATTCCTCAGAAGATCACCAAACAATCCGTTGCACCGGACGTGCAGGTGACGTTATCTTAGAGTAATTGCTTCCGTTCAAAATTCCGGAACAATTTTGAAATTCTCTGGGAGTGTGGCATTTTGCCCGCACTCACGGGAAAAGATGAAAAGTTGGTATTTTCTTCTTATTGGCGAATGTCTTTTATCAATATCGCCAGAAATTAAAATGAGGTGAAAAAATATTTACCTTGCAAATTTACCGGTTAATGGTAAATTTACAAGCATGATAACACGAACACTCCATTCCACACTGCTTGAATCGCTTGATTCTTTTGCCGCAGTTGTCTTGCTGGGACCTCGCCAAGTGGGAAAAACCACGCTTGCCCTGAGCATTGCGGAAAACCGACCTTCCGTTTATCTTGACTTGGAAGATCCGGACGAATTGAACAAATTAAACGACCCCAAATTTTACTTTGAACACCATCAGGATAAGCTGATTATCCTTGATGAAGTACAAAGAAAACCGGAATTATTTCAATTATTACGAGGTCAAATTGACCGCAATCGCCGCGAAGGCCGCCGTTTTGGTCAGTTTTTATTATTGGGTTCGGCCTCAAAAAAATTATTGTCGCAAAGCTCGGAATCTTTGGCCGGACGAGCTTCTTATTTGGAATTGCAGCCTCTGTCTTTGCAGGAAGTCGGCGCGACCGAAATAAACGAACTCTGGGTACAAGGCGGTTTCCCTGAAGTTTGTCTGTTTCCGGAGCACGGGTTTTCATGGAAAAAAAATTTCATCAAAACTTATCTGGAACGTGATATTCCGACTTTAGGTTCACGAATACCGGCAGAAACTTTGCGTCGTTTCTGGATGATGTTAGCCCATAATCAAGGTCAACTATTCAATGCTTCTCAGTTGGGAAGTGGGCTTGGAGTAAAGGGGCAGACAATTGGACGTTATTTGGATTTGATGGTAGATTTATTCTTGATTCGTCGACTTTCACCTTGGCACACAAATGTCGGGAAACGTCTGATAAAAAGTCCGAAAACTTATGTCCGTGATTCGGGGATACTTCATGCTTTACTCGGAATCTCTTCAATGGAAGAGCTTCTGGGACATCCGGTCTCCGGTGGAAGTTGGGAAGGTTTTGTGATTGAGAATTTGTTGCGGGCGGCCCCTATTTTTACAGAGGCTTATTTCTATCGAACTTCCGCAGGAGCAGAAATTGATTTACTCTTGCAATTCGGAAGCGAACTATGGGCCATAGAAATCAAACGCACCACCGCGCCAAAACTACAAAAAGGCTTTTATAACGCTTGTGAAGATGTACAACCCACGCGGAAATGGATTGTTTATTCCGGAAAAAGCGAATACTCACTTTCACCGAATCTCAAAGTTGTACCGCTGATAACATTGATGGAAGAATTGGCCCAAGCTGGTCTAAGTGTGCCATGAATAATTTTTGTGATGTGAATTTGCCGAAAACGCCGTTGCCCATTGCATTGCGGGCCATGCATAGCCTGAACGTGAACAAGTAAGGTTGCGGTATCCCGTTTCGTGGATCACACTGGACAAAATGGAAGCCACGGATCGCACGGATTAAAAAAGGAAGCCACGGATCGCACAGGGAAAAAAGCCACTGATTTCGTGGATCACACTGATAAAATAAGGAATCCACGAATCACAATGAAAAAAAAGGGAAGCCATCCGTGAGGCTCCGTGAAAATCCGTGGCCAAAAGCCAAAAATATTATTCTTGACAAAATAATACCAAGTATTAGCATGTAGGGAAGTGGTTTGAACATTCCGTTTCGTTCCAATTTGTTCGGACAGTAACAGTTTTTATACGTGTTGATTTTGCCTTTCCGGTAATAATTGGTTCTTTAACCTTAGACCAGGAGTACAAAATGACAAAATTGAAAATCAATGGTAAACCCATTTCAGTGGATGTCGAGGCAGACACTCCTCTTCTCTGGGTAATCCGTGACACGGTCGGTCTGACCGGAACCAAGTTCGGTTGCGGAATCCAGCAGTGCGGCGCCTGTACGGTGCTGATCGGGAAACGACCTGTACGCTCCTGCGGCATCACCGTGGGCGAAGTCGCTGACAAGGAGATCACCACCATCGAAGGACTTTCTGCTGACAGCAGTCACCCAGTCCAAATGGCGTGGGTCGAGGAACAGGTTCCGCAATGCGGTTACTGTCAGTCTGGACAGATCCTCGCGGCGGTTTCACTGCTTGAACGCAAGCCCAACCCCACGGACAACGACATTGACCGTGGAATGCTTAACCTCTGCCGATGTGGCACCTACCCACGGATAAAAAAGGCGATCTACCGTGCGTCAGAATTACTGAAGGAGGTCGCATGAAAAACTTAAGCATGAATCGACGCACCTTCCTCAAGGTCACCACCGTTGCCGGAAGCGGACTGCTGGTCGGCTGCAGTTTCAGTTCCCCGCAACTACTCAGCACTCCGCAGGCGAAAGAGACGGAACTCGGACTCTGGGTGCGCATCGGCACGGACGACAAAGTGACCCTCATCCTGCCCGCTTCGGAGATGGGGCAGCAGTCTCACACTGGGCAGGCCATGATTTTGGCGGAAGAACTCGAGGCCGACTGGGAAACCATCCAGGTGACCACGGCTCCGGTGAATCCGGAATATGGGAATCCGCAACAATTCAATATGCAAAGAACAGACGGAAGCACCAGCATCAGCGGCTTCTGGGAAAAACTTCGTCAGGTCGGAGCGGGCACGAGGGAGATGCTGATCTCCGCCGCCGCTCAAAAGTGGGGCGTTCCCGCGGCAGAATGCCAAGCACTCAACGGTCGCATCCGGCACTCCACGAGCGGTCGCAGCCTCAGCTACGGACAGCTTGCCGCCGCCGCCGCCAAGCTCAGCCCGCCGGATGATCCGACCCTCAAAACACCGGAACAGTACCGCCTGATCGGCAAATCTGTTCCCAAGCTGCACACGCCCTCCAAGGTCAACGGCAGTGCCGGGTACGGCATTGATGTTCGCCGTCCGGGAATGTTTTTCGCGGCGGTCAGCCAGTCACCGGTTTTCGGAGGACAGCTCAAGTCACATGACGAAAAGTCTGCCAAGTCAGTTAATGGAGTTGAGGCCGTGGTGCCGATCCCAAACGGCGTAGCGGTAGTGGCCGACTCAACCTGGCACGCCAAGCAAGGACTCGAGGCCCTCAAGCCGGAGTTCGAGGGCGGCGACAGTGTTGGGCTTGACAGTGCCAAGGTTACAGCAAAGCTACGGGCCGCCCTCGACAAGATAGGCAAGACCGTTATCACAGCTGAGAAAGTGCTGGACGTGGAGTACGAGATGCCTTATCTGCACCATGCCACAATGGAGCCGATGAACTGCACCGCACACGTCACTGATGACTCCTGCGAGGTCTGGGCTCCAACCCAGAATCAGGGGTTCAGCATGAAGGCCGCCATGGATGTAACGGGTTTTCCAGAAGATCAAATCCGAATCCACACCACGCTACTAGGAGGCGGATTCGGGCGGCGTGGAGAATGGGATTTTGTTACGCAAGCAGTGACGGTCTCCAAGGCGCTGCAAAAACCAGTGCAGGTGATCTGGAGCCGTGAGGAGGATACGCAACACGGCTTCTACCGTCCGGCCAGTATGAGCCGCTATCAGGTCGGCCTCGGCAAGGACGGCCTTCCCGTCCAGTGGGAAAGCCAGATTGCCCAGCCTAATCTTACCGCCCGGTTCATGCCTCCGCTTGGCTGGTTTGATTTCGACCCATTGGCTGTAGCTGCAGGTGTGCATGACTACGGACTTTTTCCTGACCATTTCTACAAGGTTGAGGGGGTGGAAACAGCACACTCCCCTGTAGATTTAGGCGTGCCAATAGGACCATGGCGAGCACCACCAAACAGCCTGAACGTTTTCTACACGGAAAGTGTGATGGACGAACTTGCTCATCTTGCTGAAATTGACCCGCTGGAATACCGCTTGAAGTTCCTGGGTGAAAGCCCGAGACACAAGGTTGCTTTGGAGCGGGTTGCAAAACAGGCGGGTTGGGGCACACCGCTTCCGGATGGACACGGGCGCGGCATCGCCATTAATGACTGGTTCCCTTTGAACGAAGCCAAAACGGTGGTCGCGCAGGTGGCCGAGGTCTCGGTCTCTAAGCGCGGAAAGTTGAAGGTACATCGCGTGGACTGCGTGATTGACTGCGGCATTGTGATCAACCCGGACAGCGTGAAGGCGCAGATGGAAGGGAGCATCATCATGGGCATGTCGGCGGCGCTCTTCGAGCAGATCACGCTGGAGGACGGGCGGGTTACGCAAAGCAACTTCGACGACTACCGCATTGCCCGCATGAGGGACACCCCGGAAATCCATGTGAGCATCGTCGAAAGCGATGCGGCCCCCACCGGAGTCGGGGAGCCGGGCACTTCTCCGATCGTCCCGGCGATTACTAACGCAATCTTCGCCGTCACCGGAACGCGTCTCCGGCGTCTTCCGATTGGACGGCAGAAACTGGTCTGAATTAACACCAAACCAAGGAGGTCACAATGACCACACTGAGCGTCAACGGACAGCAACACACAATGGACCTTGATCCGGCAACACCCTTGCTCTGGGCACTGCGGGATCACCTCAAGCTCCACGGCACTAAGTACGGCTGCGGCATAGAGCAGTGCGGGGCCTGCACCGTCCACGTCAACGGACGCGCCGTGCGCTCCTGCGGCATCACCGTGGGCGAGGTCGCAGGCAAGGCGATCACCACCATCGAAGGACTCTCTCCGGACAGCAGCCATCCGGTCCAGCAGGCGTGGATCGAAGTGGACGTGCCCCAGTGCGGCTACTGCCAGACCGGCATGATCATGGCAACCGCCGCCCTGCTGGAGCGTAACTCCAAGCCCTCCGACCGGGACATTGACCGGACCATCACCAACATCTGTCGCTGCGGGACCTACAATCAGGTCCGCGAAGCCATCTACCGCGCCGCGCAAATCAAGGAGGGAGCATGAAGATCGTCCAACTCAATCGACGCGAATTCCTCAAATCATCCGCACTTGCAGGGGGAGGACTGGCCCTCGGCCTCTCCGGATTTGCAAAACTCGCTGAAGCGGGCGGTGAATCTGCCCTGCCTCCCTACCTACGCATTGCTTCGGACGGGGGCATCCACCTCGGAGTACCAAGTGCCGAGATGGGACAGGGCACCCACACCACGCTGGCCATGCTGCTGGCCGAGGAACTGGAAGTGGAGATGTCTCAAATCCACCACATCGAAACCCTCCACCATCCGGACTTCAAGCACCCAACTTTCAGGGAGTGGACCAATTCCGCAGCAAATTTTCAAATAACTGGGGGCAGCGTTTCGATTCGAGCCTGGCACCTCCCCTTCCGGAAATTAGGTGCAACGGCACGGGAACTGTTACGAACTGCTGCCACCCGCCAGTGGAACGTGCCCGTGGCCGAGTGCCGAGCCGTGAACGGACGCATCGAGCATTCAGGCACTGGACGCAGCTTGGGCTACGGTGAACTGGCCGGATCCGCCTCGCGGCTGACTCCTCCGGAAAACCCGCCCTTGAAATCCCCGGAGCAATTCCGACTCCTGGGCAGAGCCATCCCCCGCTGGGACACCCCGGTGAAGGTCAACGGCACCGCCGTTTTCGGCACGGACGTGGATTTGCCGGGGATGCTCTACGGCACGGTCAAGCATTGCGTGGTTTGTGGAGAGAAACTCACCGGAGTGGATGACACCAGGGCCAAGGCGGTTCCGGGCGTGATCGCCATCATCCCGCTGGAGGATCAGGCGGTCGTGGTCGCCGACTCCACCTGGGCCGCCATGCAGGGGGCCCAGGTGCTGACCCTGCACACCACTGGAGGTTACTCCGACTTGAGCGACGAAAGCATCGCCCGGCAGTTCCGGTCCGACCTCGCCAAAGCGGGAGTGCCCGTCGCCCATCGTGGTGATCCCGCCACGGCCATGGGCAAGGCCGCGCAGGTGCTGGAACTAGAGTATGAAGCTCCCATGCAGGCCCATGCGGCCATGGAACCGCTTTGTGCGACGGCAAGTGTGACTCCGGAAGGGTGTGAGGTCTGGGCTCCCACTCAATCGCCTGATTTTGCCATGATGATGGCCATGGGGGTGACGGAACTGCCTCCAGAGAAAATCAAGGTCCACACGACCTACCTCGGAGGTGGGTTTGGACGAAAAGTAGAGTACGATTTCATTACTGCTCCGCTGGTGGCCTCCATGGTTTTGGGAAAACCGGTGAAGATCACATGGACACGTGAGGAAGACACCCGTCACGATTTTTATCGTCCTCCCTTTCTGATCCACATGCAGTTCGGTTTGGATGTCCACGACATGCCGCAAGGACTGAGAGCCAAACTGGTTGGGCCAGCAGTCAGCAGACGCTGGCAAATGCCTCCGCCTTGGCTTGAAGAAAACGGGTATGACTGGGTCGTCACCATTGGCATGTTTGATGGCTACAATTTGCCAAATCGCACACCTGATTTGTCGAAGGCTTATGCCATTCCCAACCTCCAAGTGGACTTTGTGCCCTCTGACATTCAAGTTCCCACGGGAGCTTGGCGTTCCATTGGAACCTCTCACAACACATTTGCTCTGGAGAGTGGTCTCGATGAAGTGGCGCACGCAGGTGGTCATGATCCCTTTGAACTCAGAAGAAAACTTCTGACCCACAATCCAAGAGCCCTGGCAGTGCTGGATCGGGCCGCAGAGCTTGCAAGCTGGGGCAAGCCTCCGGAGGGGAGGTTTCAGGGTATGGGCTACACGGATTACCTTGAAACTTATCAAGTGCAGGTGGCCGAGATTTCCGTGAGCAAGCGTGGCAAGATCACGGTTCACAAAATCACCTGCGTGGCCGACTGCGGACAGGTCTTCAATCCACGCATTGCCAAGCGGCAACTGGAAGGTGGAATTCTTTACGGATTGACCGCCACGCTGAAGGGCGAGATCAACGTGCAGAATGGGCAGATCGTGCAGAGCAACTTTGACGATTACCCGATGCTCAAGCTCAAGGACACTCCGGAGATCAACGTACATCTACTGGAGAACCATGAGGCTCCGGGTGGACTTGGAGAAGCCGGGACCCCGCTAATCGGTCCGGCGGTGGCTAATGCGGTCTTCGCCGCCACAGGCAAGCGGGTGCGCAGGTTGCCCATCCGCCCCAAGGATTTGGTGTGAATTAAACCCAAACCAAGGAGGTCAAAATGACCGAACTAAGCATAAACGGACAGCAACACCGCTTGGAGCTAGAACCGGAAACGCCTTTGCTCTGGGCGATCCGGGACACGGTCGGCCTGACCGGGACCAAGTTCGGTTGCGGCATCCAGCAATGCGGCACCTGCACGGTGCTGATCGGGAAACGTTCGGTGCGATCCTGCGGCATCACCGTGGGCGAGGTCGCTGGTAAGGAAATCACCACCATCGAAGGTCTTTCCGGGGACAGCCGCCATCCGGTGCAGCTTGCGTGGGTCGAGGAACAGGTTCCTCAGTGCGGCTACTGCCAGTCCGGACAGATTATGGCGGCGGTCTCACTGCTTGAACGCAACCCCAATCCCACGGACAAAGAGATTGACCGGGGCATGCTCAACCTCTGCCGCTGTGGGACATATCCAAGAATTAAGAAAGCTATCCGAAGAGCTGGACAAATGATGGAGAAACAAAATGCCTAATCAAAACATGAGTCGAAGAACGTTTCTTAAGGTCACAACCATTGCTGGGACAGGTATGTTGGTGGGCTGTAGCTATCAATCCATCCCAATCTTAGCACTCCATCAGCAAAATCGGAGGATTTGGGGCTGTTCATCCGAGTCTCGAAGGACAACAGCATCACCATCATCAGCCCCACTTCGGAAATGGGGCAAGGCACTCATACGGCCCATGCCATGATCATCGCCGATGAGCTTGAAGCAGACTGGAAAAACATCAATGTGGTCACCACTCACACTATCCGTTCTGAATACAACACAAGTTCATCTGTCTCCACAGGTGGCAACCGTGGAATTAGGCTGTGGTGGGATCGGCTTGCAGAAATTGGAGCGGGAACCCGTGAAATTCTTATTGAGGCAGGCGCACAAAAAATGGGGGTTCCAGTCAAGGAATGTGAAGCTCAAAACGGATATGTCCTCCATCGGCCAAGCGGTCGCAAGTTGAGTTATGGACAGCTTGCCGAAGCCGCCTCCAAACTCAAGCCGCCCTCAAGCCCGAAGCTGAAATCCAAAGACCGGTACCGTTTTGTTGGAAAACCAATGCCCCGACTGGATATTCCGGCAAAGGTCAACGGCAGCGCAGTTTATGGAACCGATGTCCGCCTTCCGGGAATGCTTTATGCGGCGGTCAGCCAGTCCCCTGTTTTCGGCGGTGAAGTCAAGGCATTCGACAAGACGGCTACAATGGCGGTGAAGGGAGTGGAGGCCGTCGTGCCGATCACCCACGGGATGTCCGTTGTCGCGGACTCCACCTGGCACGCCCAAAAAGGACTGGAAGCCCTGAAGGTGGAATTCGAGGGAGGAAGGACTGTCGGTTTAGACAGTGCAGGTATAGACCGTCGTTTCCGGACATCTTTGGAGGAAATGGGAAAGACTGAACTGCAAGGAGAAAAGGCTCTCGATCTGGAATATGAAATTCAGTTTTTAAGTCATGCCGCCCTGGAACCCATGAATTGTACCGCTTCGGTCTCCGACAATTCCTGCGAAGTATGGGCCCCCTTTCAGTTTCAGACCAGTGCCTTGGACAAAATCAAGGACATGACGGGCCTCTCTGAAGATCAGATCAAGGTTCACACAACTTATGTGGGAGGCGGTTTTGGGGGACGGTTTAGAATGTGGGGAGAAGATTTTGTGGAACAAGCCGTAACTCTCTCGAAGGAGTTAGGAAAACCTGTGCAAGTTATGTGGTCCCGTGAAGAGGACATCCAGCACGATTACTACCACCCCGCCAGCAGAAGTCGCTTCCAGATCAGTCTTGGGAAAGATGGCCTGCCTTTGCAGTGGGAAAACCAACAAGCCGCAGGATCACAATGGGTTCAAAATGACAAATTATTGCAATTACTCGATTTGAATCCTCTCGCTTATGCCAGTAGCGCACATTCCGGTTTGTCCAGTATGTTAGCTTCAACGTTTGCTCCAAAGTTCAAACCTCACTATGACATTGAAGGAGTTGATTTTGAACAAACAGTGGTTGACCTTGAGATTCCGTTAGGATGGTGGCGTTCCTTCATGTTTCAGAATACTTTTTTCCTTGAAAGCGCGATTGATGAATCCGCCCACCTTGCGGGAGCCGATCCCTTTGAGTATCGGATGAAACTACTGAGGAACAGCCCAAGGTTCAAAAAGGCTTTGGAGCTTGTCGCAGAGGATGCGAACTGGGGCAGTCCGCTTCCCGAAGGGCATGGCAGGGGCATGGCGATTTGCAACTTTTCGGGAAGTGTCTGCGCAGAAGTCGCCGAGGTGTCCGTGGACAAGCGGGGCAAGCCGGTGGTTCACCGCGTGGATTGCGCCATTGATGTGGGCAGGCATGTGAATCCGGACACCTTGAAAGCTCAGGTTGAAGGATGTGTCATTTGGGGTATCTCGATTGCGACCAAAGAGGAAATCACCTTCAAGGACGGGAGAGTCGAGCAGAGCAACTTTGACGACTACCGGATGGCCCGGTTGCGGGATGCTCCGATCGTCAATGTCCGGGTCATTGACAGCGAACAAGGCCCGTATGGCGGGGATGCCGGATTGCCCCCGACTCCCCCGGCGATCACCAACGCCATTTTCGCCGTCACAGGAAAGCGAATCCGACGGCTACCGATTGGCAAACAGAAGCTGGTGTGATAAAAAGGGAAGCTACAGATTTCGTAGATGACCACAGTTTAAATAAATTGGTAGCGGCCGACTATGACGTGATGCCCCCTTATTGTCATTCCGGGCGGAGCGGAGTGGAGACCCGGAATCCAGGGGAACTGTTTCAATTCCTGTTCTTAACTTGATCTGGAATCTGGATTCCGGATCAAGTCCGGGATGACAAGTGAAAACCTTTTTCAGTACACCCTAAGTATGTTTTCAGGATGGATTGGATGTCGTCCGGGAAATTAATATTTTCGTTTCACTTAAAATTTTCAAGTTTTTTGCCCCATTCCGGCATTTCAATCTGTGGGACCTTCTGCTCACCGTCTTCTTTGTGACTTGACATAGAAGTAGCTGTCATTTCCTGAACTCTGTCCTGCGCAGAACCTTCAACGAACTGCCCGCCAGCTATTCCGGAAGAAACCTCCAACTGCCTGCTTTGTTTTGAGGAAAACATCCGTCTCAGGCGTTCGGCTTCCAGCGCCATATTCTGGCTGGCCGATGCATTCTGCTCAACCATTAACGAATTTTCCTGGGTCAGTTTGTCCATATCTGCAATTGCCTCATTGACCTGACTGATGCCGGTTGCATGTTCCGTTGACGCCGCCTCGATGTTTTCCATCATTTCAGAAAAATTGATGACGGCTTTAAGTATTTCTTCCATACTTTCATTGCTTTTGTCTTTAAGAGTTTTCAGCATTTCTTCAGTTTCTTGCTGCATGCTGTTTAAAGCCAGATCACTTCCTTCGACAAACTCTCTTCCGTTTTTGATACTCTGCATTTCCAATTCGACCAGTTTCCCGATTTCAGATGATGCTTTGGAAGAACGGTGAGCAAGCCTGCGGACCTCAGTAGCCACCACCGCAAAACCTTTGCCGTGTTCCCCGGCTCGTGCTGCTTCAACGGAAGCATTTAGTGCCAGCAAATTTGTCTGAAAGGCAATGTCGTTAATCAGTGTGATGATGCCTGATATTTTTACGGAACTTTCTGAAATAGCTGCCATAGCTTCAACCACGTGAGCGTTAGCGGCTTGAAGCTTGGAAAGAGTGCGCTCGTTGGTTTCAATGGTTTGGATTACGGTTTCCTGCAGTTCACGGCGACTTGAATCCACCGTTTCACGGGCGGAACGCACTAATGTTGACGCGTTCTTGGCATCGTCTGCATTGCTGTACACGATACTCGACATCTGTTCCATCGATGCCGCAGTCTCCTCCAGTGAAGAACTCTGTCGCTGAGTTCGTATTGCAAGTTTCCGGTTCGCATTGGCAATCTCCCTTGATTCGTAGTCAATCATCATTACCATTTTACCCACCGGTCGTGTAATGAAATAATGGAGGATTAATATGATAAGAATGCCACCGACTATCAGAAACGCGAGGGTGAAGAACATGGCAGTGCTGATTAGTTCCCATCGGAGTTCTGTCAGCTCTCGTTTGCTCCAGGCTACGCCGATGAATCCGCCAATTTCATTTCCCGGTAGAAAGGCCGGCTTCAAAAGAACTACATTGTGTGGGGAATCTTCCCTGATTTCTCCGCCCTGCTTCAGTTCCCTCAGATTTTCTAGAATCTTCTTGTCCAGGTCGGGCGCCTGATCACCGTTCAGTTTTTCATAAACCATTTTGCCTTCAAGATCGAAAGCCTTGAGGAGTATCAGGTTTTCTTCCACTGTGGAAACGAATACCTTTACCTTCTTGCTGACTATACGCCCATCACCGAGATGTAGCGCAGGCGCAATTTCATTGGCCATGAGGGCTGTTAAACGTTCATGGCGGAGCATGAACTGATGCTCAGCAAAATCGCTGTGCATACGTATCAGCACATAGGACATGGCTGTCAGGATCAGAATCCCGCCGATTAAAATAACCAGCACAAGCTGGTTCCTGATGGTCAAACGGTTTAAGAACATGGTGAACCTTTATTCGACATTTATAGTTATGATCTTCGACATCACCGGAGGATCGTGCGGAATATGAGAATAATCGCCAAGTACTATCTGCAGTGTGTGTTTTCCGGTTGTCAGCTTCAATGTGATTTCCGTTTGTCCCTTGTGCAGATGAACGTGTTTGTTGCTGATGGACTTATTAACATTTGGAGGAGGGGAGTCGATAATCAGGTGATGGTGCCCTGTATCCGGCCAGTCAGCGAGCGCCGGGGCGATCCCCATCTCACTTGTCAGACCGAGTTGAATCAGGAAAGGACTTTTCAGCGTCTGTCCGTCTTTAATATTTATGAAGTAAACTCTGGTATCCGGAACCGATGGAGTCTCCCCTCCATAAACGGTTGCGGCAGGAAAATACAAGAAAAGGCTTTGAAATAAAAAAATATATTTAACTATGTGCATCAATGATTTTGGCATGTTAAGTCTTTTCTAGAGTGGTATTATAACTTTATTCGAATTGATCATTTCTAACAGGAAATTCATAAATAGGCCAATCAAATTTCAGGGCATCGCCAAATCAGCATTATGACTGACCTTGACTCCTTTTAAATCAATGCGGGTAATGAGATGGTTTTCACATTAATCATAAGTAAAAAGAGGTCCAATGAAAACCGGTCCGAGAAATAAAAGGTTGGTTCAACGGAGTTGGATCAGGCGTCTTACTATTCCTTCGAGGTTTTTCACTTCATCCACAGCCCCAAATTCTACCGCTTTGCGCGGCATTCCGTAAACTACGCAGGATTCCTCGTCCTGGGCTAAGGTAAGTGAACCTGCATTGTGCATTTCTGCCATTCCGGCCGCACCGTCATCACCCATTCCGGTCAGAATTACTCCAATCGATTTTTTTCCAACAAGGTTCGCGACTGAGCGGAAAAGCACATCGACAGATGGCCGGTGCCGGTTTACAAGTTCTCCGCTGTTCATGGTAACAGTATAGTCTTTGCCAACAAGTTTGAGCATCATGTGCTGATCACCAGGTGAAATCAAAACCTTACCGCGTTCCACTTTTTCGCCTTCTTGAGCTTCAAGAACGTTTAACTGGCATTCCTTGTTCAGGCTTTCGGCAAAAGACGGAGTGAAAGCTTTCGGCATGTGCTGTACAATTACAATGCCGGGCATGTCAGCCGGTAAAGGTGAAAGCACTTCTCTTAGAGCAATGGTGCCTCCAGTAGATGCTCCTATGGCAATTATTGAATCCTGCCCTTTAATTCCAGAAGGTGCACTTACCGCGGCAAGAATAGCATCGGCACTAAACTTTTTTTGCGGGGTCATAAAACGCTGATGTGGCGTGATGACCCTGGCCTGTGCCGCAGCTTTCATTTTATCGCAAATCTGGATCGAAATTTCTTCAAGTGCCTCCCTGACTCCCAGTCTAGGTTTTTCGACTATATCAACTGCGCCAAGTTCTAAACTGCGTAATGCCTCTTTACTGCCCTGCGTAGTCAAGGCACTGACCATTACGACCGGCATCGGATTCGACTTCATCAGACGCTCAAGGAAAGTTAGACCGTCCATCCGGGGCATTTGCACATCAAGACTGATAACATCAGGTTTTGCTTTACCTAACATACGAAGTGCAATCAACGCATCCGGTGCAGCTCCAATAACTTCCAGTTCAGGATCTGATGAATAAATCTCCTTCAGTGTTTTTCTGACTACTGCAGAGTCATCAACAATAAGTACTTTGTAAGGAGGTGTTGGTTTCTCTTTCATTATTCACTCTTGTCTTCCAGTAATGTATCGAATTCCTCTTTTGAAAGCAGGTAGTCAATGTCCAGGAGAATTACCATTTCATCCTTGGTTTTAGCAACGCCTTTAATAAATTTGGTGTCAACATTCACTGCTAACTCAGTAGTATCCTGAATGTTTTCTTCCTTGACAAAAATAACATCTGACACTGAATCTACAGTAAGGCCAATGTTTTTATTTTCTACTTCAACAATTATAATCACGGAGAACTCATGCCTCTCTTCAACCGACATCTTAAATTTTTTGCGAAGGTCCATAACAGGAATCACAAGTCCTCGTAGATTAAACATTCCAATGATAAAATCCGGCATCCCGGGAATGCGCGTCAGACCTTCCGGAAAGCTGATAAGTTCCCGAACCTTAAGGATGTCCAGGCCGTATTTTTCCTCACCAAGTATGAAGGTGATCAATCTCGTACCTTCACTGTAGGAAATTTCCAGGCTCATATCTTCCAGATCTTCATCTGAAAGGTTTACGGAGCCAAGGTAATTTTTGCTTTGATTATTTTCCATTTCGTCCTTTGCTTTGGATTTCAATTAACAAGACTTGCAACATCCAAAATGAATGAAACTCTTCCATCGCCGAGAATGGTCGCTCCGGCAATTCCCGGGACTTGAATGAAGTTATCTTCCATACTCTTGATGACGACGGGTCCTTGATCGACAATTTCATCGACGAAGATGCACTGCTTACGGTTAGCATGCTGCACTACTACAACCAAGCCTTCAGTGGGTTCCTTAAACCGTGGTGTTATATTCAAGCGGTCATGCAGGCGTAACATGGGAATATATTCCCCACGGATTTCCACCAGTTCACCTTTGTTTTTAATTTTTTTAATTTGTTTTGGAACCGGCCTTAGCGACTCATTTACCGAAAGTAGAGGAATGGTAAAAACCTGATTACCTACGTTAATCATCATCCCTTCAATGATGGCAAGTGTAAGCGGTAATTTAAGTTTAGTACTGGTGCCTTTACCCAGCTCACTTGAAATTTCAATTGTTCCAAGCAATGCTTCAATGTCACGTTTGACGGTGTCCATCCCCACTCCGCGTCCGGAAACATCTGTTACTTCAGTAGTTGTCGTAAAACCCGGCAGAAAAAGCAAATTATAAATTTCATCTTCAGTAAGTTCATCTGTTTCATTTACAAATCCTTTCTTCACTGCAGAATCAAAAATTACTTTGGGATCAATACCTTTCCCGTCATCTTCTATTTCGACAATAACATAACCCTCCTGTTGTGATGCTTTAAGCGAGATGGTGCCTGTGGGATCCTTGCCTTGTTTTTCACGTGTTTCTGAATCTTCTATCCCATGATCCATTGAGTTGCGTACTAAATGCACCAAAGGTCCTTGGAGCTGTTCTGTGACTGTTTTATCTAATTCTGTATCTCCGCCTTCAATTTCCAACCTGATTTTCTTTTTGCTGCGGGTGGCATAATCACGAACCGTTCGTTTCATGTTATTTAAGATGCTGCCCACTGGAATCATGCGTACCTGTAAAATCTGATCCTGGAGTTCCTGCACTGACTTTTCGTTGTCTTCCACAAACTGTGAAAGCATCTCTCCTAGATTTACATCGATCTCCATGATCTTGTCACTTAAGCGGTGCAGGCGGGCTTGATTGATAACTGTTTCACCAACAAGGTTCTGCAAATTGTCAAGTTTGTCAATCGTGACACGAATTGACTGTGTGGTTTTGATCCCTGTATCTTTCTTTGCATCAGCCTTAGGAGGTGATGATTTCTGTATTTCCGGAGCGGATACTGTTTTTTGTTGTTCTTCAGGTGAGTCAGGTTCTTGTGTTATTTCATTTTTAGAGTCTTCACCGACTTTTGCTTCTTGATCATCTGTTGCTGCCGCTTCTGCTTCTGGTTCTGGTTCTGATTTGGTTTCTACTTCCGATTCATCAACTTTGCTTTGTTCTTGCTCTTTGCTTTGTTCTTCGCTTTCTTGATCCCCATAAATTCCAAAAGAGGCAAGTCCCGGATCCCCCGGAGGAGATTCCGCTGCTTCAAAATTAACTTCATTTTTATCATCTTGAAAGAAAATCAGAATATTTTCAATTTCCTCTGCAGGATGGGTGGTTACCAGCTTCGCACTCCACCATAAATGTATTTCTTCAGGATCAAGATTCTTCAGGTCCGGAAGACGTCCTAAATGTGGAATCATGGCCAAATCTCCTAGCTCTGTTAAATCCTTTATTAACAGAATTGGATCTGAGCCTTTACGCAACATTTCTGAATCAAACTTCAGATGAAGCAGATAAGCGGTTTCTTCTCCTTCATCTTCATCATCCCACTGAACTTCTTCCTGTTCTTCTGACTTATCGCTTTCAATCTTTTTCTCTTCAGGTGCAGAACTTTGCTCAGGTTTTATCTTTTCATCCGGAGTTGATTCATTTTGCGAAACATCAGTTCCTTTTGTTTTTTCAACAGATTTTTTGGCAGCAGGTTTTGTTGCAGTCTTGCCGGCATTCTTTTCAAATTCTCTGAGTTGTTCAAGTGTTTCATTTATTAATTGTTGATCAACATCTCCACCTTCACGAATTTTGTCCAAAAAAGATCTGAATCCATCAATGGATCTTAGTAGTAGAGATGCCATTTCCGGAGTGCAGACAATTTCTCCGTTCCGTGCTTTGTCCAGAAGGTTTTCGAAATGATGGGCATATTCTGCTAATTCTGTCTCCATGACCATTCCTGCACCGCCTTTTATGGTGTGCATGTCACGAAAAATACGATCAATCAGCGAGCGTTTTTTTGGTTGTTCCTCGAGTAGAAGGACTCCTTCCTCCAAATCCTCGATTATCTCCTCGACCTCCTCAACAAACTCTTCCAAAGCTGGATTGTCCACTTTATCTCTACCTGTTTTGAATGATTAAGAATTATTTATTATTTTTGTTCATTTATTTCTGGTCAAAAACCTGCTGTCCCTTCCAGTCTTTTGGGGGAGGTGTTTTCTTAAAAGTTTTGCAGCGATCCAGGTATAATGCAGCCGCTCCGTCTTCAGGACAGTCTTTTAAGCAGGATTTGAATTTTGTCGTCGCTGCTGTCCATTTTTGATCCCGATAGTTTTTCAAGGCTTCTGCAAACTTTTCCCGACTGCCTAGTTTTTGTTCACGAATTGGTTCAGGATCACTATTGCAGACTTCAATTATGGTGACCAGTTCTTCTTTTCCCTTTACCTGAACCAGATCGAGTTCACGAAATTCCAGTGATTCTTCCTTTTTGATAAATTCATAAGTTGATTGAGAAATTAATATCTTACTTCTATAGAATTTAGTCAAACCCTCCAATCTTGCAGCAAGATTTACCGTGTCTCCTGTAACAGTTGATTCCATGCGTTCTTCAGAGCCAACTGTCCCAATAATAACGGTTCCACTGTGAATCCCAATGCCAATCCTTAATAGTTTTTCATCTGTAAGTTCATTGTCGATATTGAACGAATCAATCTGTTGCTGCATTCCAATTGCAGCAACGACACTGTTTAGTGCATCTGCGGCATTGGGCTCATCCGGAATGCTGAACAATGCCATCACTGCGTCTCCGATGAATTTATCAACAAATCCTTTGTTTTCGGAAATTGGACCGGTCATCCGTTTGAAATAATCATTGAGAAAATCTACGAGTTCCTGTGGCGACATCTTCTCAGAAAGACTTGTAAATGATCTGATATCACAGAAAAGGATGCTAATAAAATCAGTATCCGCCTTTCCAAATTTTAAATGCTCCAGCCCATCTGGTGCGATGCGTTTAATAAATTCCTTGGGAACAAATTTTTCAAATACCGCTGTCAGTTTTGCCGCTGCTTCCGTTTCAGCAAGGCGCATTTTTGTTGTTTTCAACTCTTCAAATGCTTTTTGCTGCTGAATCAATGACAGTTCCAAATCCTTGTTGAGCCTTCGTGATTCATCCTCTGCCTGTTTGATTCTCACCATCACTTTGACACGAGCCGCCAGTTCATCAAAATCAAAAGGTTTTGGCAAGTAATCATCTGCTCCAAGTTTCGCCAGACCGAGCACCAGTTGACGAATGTCGCTCTGGGCGGTGAGAAAAAGAACGGGGATATTCTTCCAGTCATCATCCTTCTTTAGAATTCTGATGCATTCATCGCCACTCATATTTGGCATGTTCCGGTCTAAAACAATCACATCTGGAAGATCTTTTATTAAACAGTCTGAAAGCCAACGCAAGGCTTCTAAACCATCACCCTTCTCCACAATGGTGTAATTTTCTTCAGTTTGCTGTTCAAGTATTCTCCGGACTTGCCCCCGGATAGTCCTTGAATCGTCAACTGTCATAATTTTTGCGGACATATCAACCTAAGCTTTCTTTGAATTTTCCAGCATCGATTCCAATCCTGTTATCTTTAGTGCTTCCCTGACTGCTTCGGACTCCGATGTAATCCGGAAAGTTTTCCCTTTTTCCAGTGCGCTTTTACGGCAAACAGCGAGTAGCTGAACCCCTGCAGTGTCGATAACTCTTATTTCAGATAAATCAATCTCAATGCTGCTGCGTTCAGAGTTGATTGTTTCAAGCATAGTCTTTTGTAGAGGCTGAAGCTCTTGAATGACACAATTGCCTTTTACTTTCATTCCGGTACTTTCCAATACAATTTCCATAGATGTTTTTAAATTAAAAAGTAGGTCATATTTTTTGATAGATGCTGATGGAATGCTTTTTCATTTTATCAATTTTATATCCCGATTCTGTTATTCCCAAAACCAGCCATCCACCTTCTTCAAGGTGATCAACCAGTTTCCTGATTAAAAATTCCCGCCTTTCCGGTTGCAGATAATAGAGTACATTCCTGCAGAAGATCAACTGAAATTTTGTCGCAATCGGGTATTTTGCAGACATTAAATTAAACTGACGAAACTGGATTAACTGCTGAATTTCAGTTTTTATCTGATGATGAGAATTAATCTCTTTAGATTCCGAAAAAAAATATCGCTTGCTGAATGCGACAGGGATTGGACTGAGTAATTTTTCTGCATAACAACCGGTAACAGCAGATTCAAGCACCTCAGTATTTACATCAGAACCTAGAATCCGTAGTCCTCCGTTAGAAATGAAACTGGCACCAAAATAATCATGAGCTTCCATTGCCAGTGTATAAGGTTCCTCACCGCTGGAACAACCTGCACTCCAAAATCTCAACTTACGCTGTCGACGGGATGTATGGTTTTTCAAATCTGGGAAAATATTTTGACGAAGAAATTCGAAATGCTGTTTTTCCCTATAGAACTCGCTTTTGGTTGTAGTTACAGCATTATAGAGATACTGCCGCTCACTACTGTTTTCATCTTTTTCAATAAAATCATAATAGTTCTGGAAAGTTTGCAGTCGGTTTTTTTGCAGCCTTCTCTGAACTCGTGCGTAGAGCAAATACTTCTTGTCATCTCCCCACTCAAAGCCAAGTTCCTTCAGAACCAGTTTTCGAAAAAGATTGAATTCATCTTCCGTTGGTTCAGGAACCGACATTAATTTTGCAGTTGCAGTGTTATTTGGACTTTTGGTGATTTGCATTGCAATCAGTGAGTCTAGATAGTTTTTAGTGAGTAAAGTATTTTTTCTGAAAGATGGTATGGATTTGTCTTCCGTACCTATTAGCTATTCCTTTGGGGTTTCAGGTTCTATCTTCGACATAATGTTCTTAACCCTCACTTGTTTTTGTCCCAGGTTAATCTGTTCAATCTGTTTGGTATGACTTTCAATTTCTTTGGAGCCCGTTTCTTCAACCTTAAATGTATTGAGAAGCGTCTGTAATTGCTCTGCTTCCTCAGCCATGTGCTGGCTTGCAGTGGTATTTTGCTCGACCAGTGCGGAGTTTTCCTGCGTAATACGGTCCATATCTGCAATTGTCTTGTTTATCTGATCCACTCCCTCGGCCTGTTCTTCGGAAGCAATCTTGATATTTTCCATTACTTCGGACACTTCCTTGACTGATTGCAAAATTCCATTGAGATTGGAATCACTCTCAGATTTGAGGTTATTAAGCATGTTTTCTATTTTAGTTCTCATTTCATCCATCCCTTTCTCTCCGTCTTTTACCAGGTTCCGTCCGGAATTTATGCGTTCCAGACTGGTCTGAATCAACACTCCAATCTCCGTAGATGCTTTTGCAGAACGGTGCGCAAGTTTACGGACCTCAGATGCTACAACCGCGAAACCCTTTCCGTGCTCTCCAGCACGTGCTGCCTCAACTGAAGCATTAAGTGCAAGAAGGTTGGTCTGGAAGGCAATGTCGTTCATCAGTGTAGTGATTCCCTCAATTTTTTTGGAGCTCTCCATTATCTCTTCCATGGCTTCAACCACGCTGGTATTTGTGCTCTGGAGATTCTGCAGCATTTCCTGGTTTGTTTCGATGGAACTGTTGACGGCATCAAGTAATTCTGTTCTGCTGTCAACCACAGATTTCTGTGCTTTTTGTGTGATTTGATTCGCGTTTTTTGCATCCTCCGCGTTGTTCTGCACAATGCTGTTTATCTCTTCCATTGCAGTGGCGGTTTCTTCCAGCGAGGAGCTTTGCTGATGGGTGCGGCTAGAGAGGTCCTGGTTGCCCAGAGCCATCTCTTGGGATGATACATTGATATTTGCAGCATGTTTTTTAATCTCAGATACCATATTGTTAAGACGTTGAAGAAACATGTTAAACCAGGTTGACAGATCACCAAGTTCGTCTTTGCCGGAAACCATAATCCTTTTGGTAAGGTCGCCTTCTCCCTGGGCAATATCCCTTGACATTGTGACGAGGTCATTCACAGGAACAGTTATGGACCTTCTCACAAAATATCCGACTAACAGACTGACAATGAAACCGATTATGCTGATTACAAGTACGATCCAGATAAATTGCTGTGCTTCATTTACTACATCATCAGAAGACTTATCATATTCTAAATTAACCACGCCTCCCACATTCTCAATAGTTGTTTCTAGTGAAATGTTAGAATTGTTGAAATCATTCACATAATTACTTAAATCTTTCAATAAGCCATATTCTAGAAGAACTAAATCAGAGTTTTTTGTTAACGAATTAATGAAATTATTGTAGAGTTTTTTGTATGTATCCACTTTAAATAATTTATAAAATTCATCAAATTCCTGATAACTCTTTTCATACAGTTGTTTGACATCAGCAACTTTTTCGGTTCCCCTTGACTTAGTTATATTAGTGTAGATCGTCTTGTAATCCTGAATTATCCTGTAATAATTTTCTTTAAATTCTCCTCTTTTTTTGGTCTTTGTTGCACTTACACTTTCAGTAACACTTCCGGACATTGACCTCATCATAAATATACGACCATAAATTTTATCTATGCTTTTATCAAACCCCTCAAAACCTGCATTTAAAATAGGAGTTTGTTTTTTTAATTTGACATCTACCTGTTCAAGGCCAGTCAGGGTTCTTTTTATTTTTACCAGACCTAACATCATTACGCTATTAATACTGCTAATTTGATTTATTCCACTGATAACATCTTTGTCATCTTTTAAAATTAGCTTATGAATCTGATTATATTTTTCATCTGACAATTGTTTTATTAATTCATCAACATTGTTTACAGAGTCTACTAATGCTAATACAAATTCTTTTTGATTCTTAATTGAATCAAGATTGAGTAGTATTGTAGATTTTTTTAATTTTTCCTGTTCCAGTCTTAAATAATCTAGATTTGATTTAAAAAGTGAAAACCTCTTTGAGTTAAATTCAATTGAACTCGATATTCCAATAAAGGACTGAATAACCAATCCTGTAATAATAATTGTTACAAAAGAATTTGTTAAAAAAACAATAAATAATTTTCTACTTATTGTCATCGAAAACATTTTCATATTAACTCTATGTGTTATATTTTATTGATTGTTGTAAATTATTAACATGGTTGAATTTGTTAAAAAACCCCCATTTTAAAATAGTAGTGATTTGACGCTAGAAAAAAATCTCTCATCTTAATAATCTTTTGGCAAGTCTAATCTATATTTCCTCGTGTAGTGTGTCAATGCTTGCCTTATCTGACCAGAAATAAAGTGGTAACCCGATAAATCGGTTAAGAATATCTGTTATCTTAAAAACCTCGGAATTAATTCTGGTGTTATTTCTAAGCTCACTCGTTATGGCACAGACCCTAATTTTTAAATGATACAGGACACTGGTAAGTTTAGAGTGAGCGGAAAATTTATCTGAAAGGAGGTTGAGCTTTGTCTTCCATATCCAATAGCAATTCCTGCGGTTTTTCAGATGCTGTATTTCCCGGAAGTTTTTCAACCGCGCCTTGACCATGTCCGGTTTTGTTCTGTTCAATTTGTATTGAGTGTCTTTCTGTATTCGTTGAACCCTTTTCTTCTACTTTAAAGGTATTGAGAAGCGTCTGTAATTGCTCTGCTTCCTCAGCCATGTGCTGGCTTGCAGTGGTATTTTGCTCGACCAGGGCAGAGTTTTCCTGCGTAATACGGTCCATGTCCGCAATCGTCCTGTTGATTTGATCCACACCTTCCGCCTGTTCCTGTGAGGCCACCTTGATGTTTTCCATCACTTCTGAAACTTCCTTGACTGATTGCAAAATTCCATTGAGATTAGAATCACTCTCAACTTTGAGGTTGTTGAGCATGTTTTCTATTTTAGTTCTCATTTCATCCATCCCCTGCTCTCCATCTTTTACAAGTTTTCTCCCGGAATTTATGCGTTCCAGACTGGTTTGAATCAACACTCCAATTTCCGTAGACGCTTTTGCGGAACGGTGTGCAAGTTTCCGCACCTCGGACGCTACAACGGCAAAACCTTTGCCATGCTCCCCAGCCCTTGCTGCCTCGACTGAAGCATTTAACGCAAGTAGATTTGTTTGAAAAGCGATGTCGTTCATTAGTGTGGTGATTCCTTCAATTTTTTTGGAGCTCTCCATAATTTCTTCCATGGCTTCAACTACACTTGTATTTGTTTGCTGAAGATTCTGCAGCATCTCCTGGTTTGTATCGATGGATTTGTTGACTGTCTCAAGTAATTCGGTTCTGCTGTCAACCACAGATTGCTGTGCTTTCTGTGTAATTTCATTCGCGTTTTTTGCATCTTCCGCGTTGTTCTGCACAATACTGTTGATTTCTTCCATTGCGGTGGCAGTTTCTTCCAGCGAAGAACTTTGCTGATGGGTACGGTTTGACAAATCCTGGTTGCCGAGTGCCATCTCCTGCGAGGAAACATTAATGTTTGAGGCATGTTTTTTGACCTCAACTACCATATTGTTGAGACGTTGAAGAAACATGTTGAACCAGGTTGACAATTCACCAAGCTCATCTTTACCGGCAACCATAATCCTTTTGGTTAGGTCGCCCTCTCCCTGCGCAATGTCCTTTGACATGGTAACAAGATCGTTCACGGGAGCGGTAATGGACCTTCTCACCATAAAACCGAACAAGAGGCTGACAAGCAGTCCGATTACTGTGATGATCATCACGACCCAGATGAAGGTTCCCGTTTCTCCAATCACACTTGCATTGATTTTTTCAATGTCTTCATTGATTACTGCATTTATATCTCCCAGAATCCTCGACAAGCCAAGATTTAACTCTGTATAATTGTTGTCCAGCAATTTACTTTCACTGACCAGTAACCCTGACTTTTTGACGCTTTCAAAAGTCTTCATGAATTGTTCATCAACATTTTTGAATGAATCAATGTTGCTCTGCGTCTCAGTTTCGTTGACGATCGTAGTCAAATCATCCCTGATCAGTTTGTAATCATCCAACATCCATTCAAGATCTGAGAGATTTGCTGAACCCACATCATCCCGTTTTGCTTGTGACGCACTCATGATTTCATCCAGTTCTACAATAAGTAAATTCAACTGATAATATAAATTTTGAGTAAGGAATTCTTTTTTCTGGAATCCATCAACTCCATCTGCCTCACCTCCCATCATTTTTTGCATGAAAGTTTCGTATTCCGGTTTGCCCGCGATCAGACTTCGTTTTGCTCTTAGTTTAAAAATGATCCTCTTTCTTTTACTTTTAAAATCATTAAAGGCATTGATTAGATTAGATATATTCTTTTTGGCAACAGGACCGGAGTTCATCTTCTCACTGGAAACCTCCGCAATTCTTTTAGTAAAAATTTTAAGATTATATACTCCTTGTTCGATCTGTTCCAAATCTTTTGAAATAACAGTCGAAAATTTCGAGGAGCGAAGCAGTTGATCCAATTCTTTGTCTCCGGTTCTGGAAATTAAATCTTCCAGTTGGAAGTCAAAGATAAATGTTTTGTTTTTCAGTTTTTTCTTCAATTCATTTAATTCTGTGTCATATTGTTCCGAAGGCATTGCTGTTCCATATTTTGCTTTCAATGACTCAATTTTGTTTAATTTGTGCTCATCCAAATTAAATCTGTGAATACTGCCAAGAGAACTGCTGCTGATTGTCTCGTTATTTTCATCTTTCAATTTTGCCAGTGACCCTTTAATAAAGACGATTGAAGCACCTATGTTTCCAAGTCCTTCTTTGATGGTTTCATCTGACACATTCAAATAAAATGATTGTGCGTGACCTTTCAGCTTGGATTGTTCAATCCTGATGGAATCAAGTGTGCTTTTATAGGTTGAAAGTTCGGAATTAAAGTTGAATTGACTCGATAATCCTAAAAATGAAAATATAACCATTCCGGAAATAGTGACAGTAATAATTGAGTTTATTATGAAAATAAAAAACAATTTTCTGCTGATTGTTATCGATAAAAATTTCATATCATTCCTTTTTTTGTTGTTGCTTGTGGTTGAGTTTCAAGAGGATTGACGTTTCAGCTTTAATTGAATAGCGTAAAAACGGCACAATTGCAAGTGAGAGAGGCAGGAATTCTTGATAAGTTACTCTTTTCCTTGGTGGGTCGGCGGGGGCTCGAACCCCGGACCACCTGATTAAAAGTGAGATTACAACTGTAAATCACAACAATACACAATTGATTAAAGATGTAATATCAGTTAGATGTGTAATCAACAACAAACTACAATATTGTACTTATTTGTGGTCTAGTGCAACAAATTTGCAACATTATAGTCCCCCTACCACCCCTACGGGGTACCCCCCCTACTTTGTTATTTAGAGAGCGAGACAATCCCCCCAAAAAAAATATTAGAACCTACATGAATATTCTAAATAACCTTGAAAAACAATAAAAATGTTGTTATATATTGGGTTCGCCTAAAACAGCCTTTACCGAACCTATGAGACTCACACTAATCATCCTAGTTTTTGTTTCATCAATCCTACTTGCAGGAACAACTGCATCTGCTGGTATCTCCACCAAGAAGCAAGACATCCTGAAACTCATTGGCACCTCAATAGCCCTGAATGGCAAGTTTGCCTGGATTGAATTGAATGGCGAAGATTACGGCTGGACTAGAGAAGGTGGGAATGTTGGTAAGTACAGAATTGTGATG
>Ga0208570_1000188_pt1 | contig 29102 bp, 24 predicted proteins | sample DeeseametaMP1202_FD_184192 | JGI IMG/M metagenome (GOLD analysis project Ga0208570, IMG submission 184192) | Marine microbial communities from the Deep Indian Ocean - MP1202 (SPAdes) | ecosystem: Environmental > Aquatic > Marine > Oceanic | place: South Indian Ocean | collected 2011-03-08
TCTGTATGTCCTGGAAGTAACTATCATGCGCCTCTTGCCGAACCTCGACTCGCGTTGCTGCGCGCCTGTGGGACTCACGAATACACCTCGACAGGTGAATCGCGTTACCCTCCACCATTTTGAAATAAGACGTACCGATCAGGGCGTAAGGGCCGAGCATGATGTAGAAGTTCGGATAGCCCGGTATGGTCAATCCCTCGTAGGCTTGGTAGCGATTGTCATGCCAGAACTGTCCAAGGTCGGTGCCGTTGCTCCCGATCAGTTCAAAGGAGGGGATATTGCCTTTCTCGAATGTCTTGTAGCCGGTGGCGAGCACAAGTACGTCAATGGGGCGTGACTTGCCGTCGTTAGTGGTGATTCCTCTGCGGGTGATGTGTCGAATCGGTGTTGTCACCAGCTCGACGTTGTCCTGCGCGAAGGTTTTGAAATACTCGTTGGAGAAGGTGGGGCGCTTGCAGCCAAAGCCATAGGCAGGGCTGAGCTTCTCCCAGAGGTCCTGCCGATCAGGGAGTTGTTCGTACATGTTTTGGAGGGCAGCCTTCTCGCAGGCACGCACGATCCAGGGAGCTTGGCGGTAGTAGATGGCGGACAATACCATCAGGGTTTCACTGGAAGCGTCTGTTACACTGCGAATACCTTGCTGTAAAGCAGGTGAGGCGCGAAATAGGGTTTTTAGCCAGCCCGGCAAGGTTCGATCCGGCTTTTTTAGCACCCAGATAGGTGTTCGTTGGTAAACATCAAGTTGGCGGACCTGTCGAGCAATTTCTGGCACCAGTTGCACCGCGGTAGCTCCGGTGCCGATGACCGCGACACGCTTGCCCTTCAGGTCGATGCCCTTTGGCCAGCGGGCGGTATGGATGATATCGCCTTCGAAGTTGTCGAGACCCTCGATGTCGGGTAGTTTGGGCGAGATCAGCCCCCCCCCTGCGGAAACCAGATGTCGTGCCCGCAGGGTTTTGCCCTGCTTTAATGTCAGCACCCATAGGTCATTGTGCTTATCGAATCTGGCCTGTTGCACTTCGACGCCAAAGCGGATGTGCGGGTAGATCCCATATTTGCTCGCTACCCGGCGAGTGTATTGATAAAGTTCGCTGCCCGGCGCGAATATCCGTGACCAGTTGGGGTTCTGTTCGAATGAGAATGAGTAAGTGAACGAGGTGATATCCACGGCAATTCCAGGATAGCGATTGTCGCGCCAGGTGCCACCAACATCAATGCTGCGCTCAAGGATAAGGATGTCGTCAATACCGTCCGCTTTGAGTTGTACAGCGGTGCCAATGCCAGAGATCCCTGCGCCTACGATGATGACTTCGTGGTCAGGGCGCGCCGAATGCATCGATTCCTCAGGTGCAAAGGCAGTCATGTTCATGCGACGGTCTCCTGTACGTTGGAGCAAGCCGGAACGTCGTTACCAAAATCGTGGCGATTTTGAGCTTTAACCGGGGCACTGCGTAACTGCGTTTGTACGAAGTTGATCAACCGTTCGGTGTCTTTTCGTGCTTCCGGCAGCAGTAGCCGCAAGATCGGCCAGACATGCGGCATGTCTGGTCGCGATAGCAGTTTCACTGGCACGCCTGCCTGGCGTGCGCGTTCGGCCACGGCATAGGCATCATCGCGCAAGCATTCCTCCTCGCTCACCGTCAGCATCAATGGTGGTAGCTGTCGGTAATCGCCACGGCACGGGGAAGCGTAGGGGTGCAGCGGATCGGCGCCCTGCAGATAGAGCTTTGTGGCACCATCGATCATTGCTTGGGAAAGCATCGGATCGGAGTCGTTGTTGGCTTGCCGGGACATCAACTCGCCGGTGGCATCGGCACCTGGAGAGATGGCGATGGCACATACCGGCATCGGAAGTCCCTCGTCGCGGGCGCGCAGAAGTGTCACCAGCGTCAGATTACCACCGGCAGAGTCACCGGCCACGACCAATGGCCGAGAGTCATCAATCAATTCACGGTACACGCTCAAGGCATCGTCCGGTGCGGCCGGATAGGGATGCTCCGGGGCTAGCCGGTAATCGGCAAGAAAAATACGCGCGTTCAGCGCCTGGGCCAGCCTGCCACAAAAATTGTGGTAGGTGTCGAGGCGGCCACCGACAAAAGCACCACCGTGCAGGAAAAGCAGCGTTACGGTCGGAGTGGCGGTGGTCAGCCACTGTCCTGGGATATCGGCGACACGCGCATACCTAAGGCTAACACCGCTTGGCAGCAGTGAGGGTAACAAAGGCGCATTCATAACCTTACGCAAATGACGAACCAGATGTTCGGGATCCAGAATATCGCGTTTCATCATAACGCGGAAAAGGGGCTTAATAATTTTTGCAGGAAGGGATGCCATTAGTGTCTCCTAATTCAGTCGGCCAGCAGGCGATAGGTCTCACCCACGATACGGGTGTACAAGCGAGGCATGAGGCGTTTGAAACGCCAAGCCATGAGGCCATCAATTTGCGGCAGCATATAAAGTTCCCCTCGATCCAGCGCATCGAGTGTTTGTCGGGCGACCTTGTCGGCTGTGGTCAGGGCGAAGCGGGTCATGGCGGCACGGGCAAACTCTCGGCGCTTTTCCGGCAGTTTGCCATCATTGACGATGTTGGTGGGTACCACTGTAGGACACAGTGCTGTGACGTTTACGCCAGTGCCAGCCAGCTCGGCGGCCAGTGTTTCCGACAGCGCCAGTACACCTGCCTTGGTGACGTTGTAGGTGCTCATCTCCGGCGCAGCGCCAAATGCGGCGGCGGAAGCGACATTAATGATGCCGCCATAGCCGAGATCCCGCAGTTTCGGCGCAAAGAAATGGCAGCCGTGAATGACACCCCAAAGGTTGACGTTCATGCACCAGCGCCAGTCGTCCAAGAGCACCTCACCGATGGGACCCCCCAGGCCCACGCCGGCATTGTTGATTACCAGCGTCACCGGACGGCCGAGTAGTTTCTCGGCTTCATCGCTGAGGGCGGCCATCTCTTTTGCATCGCCGACGTCACAGCGATGGGGAATGGCCTTACTTCCTAGCGCCTGTATGCTGGCGGCGACCTGTTCGGCTCGTGCCTCATTGATGTCTGAGCAGATCACCACACCTCCACGGCGCGCCAATTCATACGCAAAGCTACGGCCAATACCGCTGCCAGCTCCAGTGACAACAGCGGCTGCGTTGCGGGAAGGTGGTAAAGGTTGCTTCGTCATAAGAACTCCTCAGGCGGGTTGCGCCACTGGATGTAGACCGTCGCCTATCCGAGGGCCGGACTGGTGCTTCCGTACCGCCTCGAACGCCTTGTGGGTGTCGCCGGTTTTTTCGTAAACACGCTTCCAGACCTTGATGATCTCACGATTGTCATCATCCCAAGGGTGGAAGGTGGGGGAGAAGTAGGGAAAGATGCCTGCCAGCACTTTGGACAGAATGCCTGGTTTAAGGAACAGAATCCTGGTCATAGAGGCCGCTGAACGCAGGTTGAGGATCTGCTTGTCCTTATAGAGCAAGAATGCCTGATTACCGAGCATGAGGGGAAAACCAAGAGCGATAGCCAGAAGCATGCCGCTGGTGCGCAGTCGATAACTACGCAGGCCGCCACCGCTTGCGTCGACGAACACATCAAAGCTTACACTCTTGTGTTCAGTTTCCTCAACGAAGTGCCAGTACAGCATGGCACGTAATTCAGGGTGTGTTTCATCGAATAGCTCCGGGTGCTCCAGCATCACCGCGGAAATGATAGCAGTGAAATGCTCGAACGCCGCCGCAATAGAGCTTTGCATGTCATCGCTCAGGCGATGCTGGAGCTCCTTGCGAATGTGCTTGAAGATCCCCTCGACCTTGTCGATAGGGACGCCCTGTTGCACGCATATGGCGTTCATCTCGTCATGCTCACGGGCATGGATGCGCTCCTGGCGGATGAACTCCAGCGCGGCCTTGCGCACTTCCGGGTCGCGCAATTTATCGAGCTGACGCCGTGCTGAATTCATTACCCAGCGCTCACCATCCGGCACTGCGGCCAGAATGGCATTCATCCAATGCGTACACCAGGGGTCTTTGTTAAACCAGTGGCGCGCGACCGTCTCACGGTTCATTGGGAAATGGATGTCGCGCGTTACAACTTCGTCATAACCGATCTTTCGACTTGCCAGCGCCATTTGTCTGTTCTCCTAGTAGATTTCTTCATGCTATTTGTTTGGACAACCAACCATATTATGTGTCTTGGTGACCTAATGGTCAAGCAGGTGTTAAACAAAAGGGTGGAAGATGTATGTATTTGGCACAAAAGAAGGATCGCTTTGAGAGTTGCTGATCAAGTCGGAGCTGGGTTGTAGAATTGAAAAAGGTGCGCCACGGAAACATATCGACTAATATCATCGACTTGCATACGCAGGAGGATTAAGTGAAAAAGAAAAATGAACCCCAGCAAGTAAAAGTGTCTGACCGCGACTTTGTGTTAAATTCAGCCGCTCGGCTGTTTCGAGAGCAGGGCTATGATCGGACGACGGTGAAAGAAATTGCCGAAGCATGCAATTTACTGCCCGGAAGCCTTCATTATCGCTATAAAGCCAAGGAAGACATTCTTGTTGATTTGATGCGACTGGGCTTGGAGCATGCTTCGAGCGCTGTCTACAGAGCGGTGACAAGCGTAACAGATCCTGTAGAGCAATTACGGCTAGGCATAAATTCGCACCTGGAATTAGTAGTCAGTGGCTCGGATTTGGTCTACGTGCTGCTGTTCGAATGGCGCTCCTTGCGCGGTGAAGCACGAGCGGAAATGATCGAACTGCGTGACCGCTACGAGGCATTATGGGGCGCTATGCTTAGGTCTCTTGCGGATATAGGGGGGCTACGTGAGGACGTTGATCAGGATTTGCTGCGCCTTATTGGTCTTGGAGCACTCAACTGGGTAGCAACTTGGTTTCGTGAAGATGGTCGCTATTCGCTTGAGGAGATAGGTGATTTCGTCTGGCGAGTGATTCGCGACGCGGTGCTTAAGGATTAGGTGCATAGTTCCTCATCTACTTTCCAAACGAAACGCCAATGCGTAAAGCGCTGGCACGAACAAAAGCGTAATGGCGGTGCCTACAATGACACCACCAATCAGAACATACGCCATCGGCCCCCAGAAAATATCGGTCGTCAAAGGGATGAACGCAAGCGCAGCTGCCAAAGCGGTTAGCACCACCGGTCTTGCGCGCCTGACAGCCGCCTCGACGACCGCATCTGACGGCAGCATGCCATCCTCAAGGTTATCGCTGACCTGCTGAGTTAGAATTAAAGTATTGCGCATTAATATGCCCGCCAATCCGATCAGCCCAAGTAAGGCGACAAATCCGAAAGGCTGCTTGAAAACCAGCAGTGCTATGACAGAGCCAATGACGCCCAAGGGTGCTGTTAAAAGCACTATCACAACACCAGGAAAACTTCGCATTTGCAGCATCACGCAAGTTACCATCAGGGCAATCATCAGAGGGAAAACCTGATTTATAGAGTCCTCTGCTTTTTGTGAACGTTCCAGGCTACCCGCAATATCAATCCTGTAACCATCAGGGAGCGCTGCATGAATTGGTTCCAGGTCCGCCCATAATGCTTTGGTGACATCTTGTGGCTGCGCATTCTTTACCTCCCCGTGAACAGCCAGAAAGAGCTCTCGATTGTGGCGTCGAATCATGGCATCTTCGTAAGCCAGTTTCATCTCGCCCAGATGCGAAAGTGGTATCTTTTGACCCTGTTCATTGCGGAGCTCATAAATGGGTGGCTCATTTTTGGCTCGCTTGGCACCCTGGCCGCGAACGTAGACATCAACAGTTCTGATGTCTTGTCTGACCTCGGCTACTGGAACTCCATCTGTTCGATATTGCATCTGTTGAGCAACTAAGAGCGGTGTCAATCCCAGTAGTCGAAGGCGCTGTTCATCCATTTCCAGCTTCAATGTCGGTACACGTTGATCCCACTCCAAATGCGGATCGACTACGTGAGGGTTGTGGGACATGACCTCCCTGACTTGGTGGGCCAGTTTCCTTAAGGTCGCAGGGTCTTCTCCGACGACACGAAAGCTGACAGGCCAGTCAACTGGCGGCCCGAACAACAGGCGTCTGATACGAATACGTGCCTCGCCAAAAGCACCATCGGCAACATGTTGGTCCAATGCAACAATAATTCGGTCACGCTCAATCGGTCCCGTCGCAGTTACGATTATTTTAGCAAACGAAGAGTCCGGATGCTCGGGGTTGACCGAGATGAAAAAACGTGGCGACCCGCCACCGACATAACTGGCGTAGTTTTCAACACCTCCCATTGAATCTAATAGTGCTTCAAGACGTTTGACGGTCGTATCCGTTGTCGTGACCGATGTACCTGGTGCCAGATTGACATCAATCAAAATTTCGGGCCGATCCGAGCCTGGGAAGAACTGTTTTTCCACTAACCCCGCCATGCCTGCTATGCTTAGCGCCAACATCGCAAAGGTAATAAAGACCACGGTCCGCCTATGGCTAACACACCATGTAATCAAGGCCCGTAGATACTCGTAGCCCCTGGATGACTTGTAGTGATCGCCCATATTGCCGGGTTTCTGCTTGGGTGCACGCAAAATCTTTACGCCCAAATAAGGGGTAAAAGTAACGGCCACCAACCAACTGATAATGAGCGAAAAAGCCAAAACCCAAAATATATTGCCAGCGTATTCGCCTACCCCAGATTGGGCAAACCCAATCGGAACAAAGCCGAACATGGTAACCAGAGTGCCGAAAAGCATAGGCGAAGCTGTCGCATTCCAGGCATGAGTGGCGGCACTTACTTTACTCCAGCCTTCTTCCAGTTTTACCAACATCATTTCAATCGCAATGATGGCATCATCAACCAATAAACCCAGCGCGATGATTAGTGCCCCTAAGGTAATACGATCCAGATTGATATTGGCGGCTTTCATCATCACAAACGTCAGCCCCAGGGTGATCGGAACAGCGATACCCACGATCAAACCGGCGCGCAGCCCTAATGATAAAAATCCAATGCTCATCACCACGATTACGGCCACCAGAAATTTCACCTGGAACAAATTAACTGCCGCTTTAATGGCATCCGTCTGATTGGTGATTTGATCCAGTTCCATACCTAAGGGAAGCTCAGCTCTTGTTTTGCTTAGAAGCGCGTCAAGGCGTTCACCAAATTCTAGTCCGTTTTCACCCTTGTTCATGACTACGCCGACCAGGATCGCATCTTCTCCATTTACTCGAGCAAAATACGACGGTGGTTCCTCGTAACCTTGCTTAATGACGGCAATATCTCCCAGCCGGATTAGATGGTTACCGACGCGGATAGGAACCTGTGCCAATCGCTGAGGATCGGACAGATCTGAATCGAGGCGAAGCCTCAGGAGCGGCCCGGTGGTGTCAATCTGACCGGCCGGGATAAGCGTATTGTATGCTCTTATGGCGTCGAATACGGCTTGGGATGAAATGCCGCTGTTAGTCATTACGACATTGTCTAAATCGATATAGACTCTCTCTTCGCGATCGGCGATCAAATCGGCTTTCCGGGCGCCGGGAATGAGTTGTAATTCATCTCGGAGCCGCTCAGCGTAACGTGATAAATTTCGCACCGGAAGGCCGGGCGCAGAAAGGCTAAATATGCTGAAATACACATCGGAAAAGTCATCATTGACGATTGGCCCTATAACCCCTTCAGGCAAATGTGAGGACAGATCCTGCATGCGCTTTCTAACCTGAAACTGTAGTTCCGGCGTTTTATTTTGTGGCGTGTAATCATGAAATCGAACCTGGATATCAACCCGGCCTGCCTTGACTGTCGTTTTGATTTCGTCAAGATATTCAATTTTCTGGATGCTCTTCTCGATTGGGTGAGCCACTTGCTGTTCGATCTCTGCAGGAGTGGCACCTGGCCAGACTGCTGAAACCACTAACATTTGTATTGTAATAGAAGGGTCTTCCGCACGTCCCAATGAAGCAAAAGCATAAGCCCCTGCGAACACGGATAAAATCAGGAAATAAAGAGTAACTGATCGCTCTCGTACTGCAAGTGCCGATAGATTAGGAAAGCTCATTGCGCGTATTCTTTAACAGGAATCCCTGGTACTAGCAGATGAGTACCTAAGGCGATAACACGATCACCAGTCTTAAGGTCTTGCCCTTGAATTTGAGCTGAGATAGGCGTCACCCCAACCACCGCAACGGTCTGGGGTTGGGCCTGTTGATCGACAATTTGCCAGATTTGGGTATTACTTCCTCGCTCATCCAGTGCCGCCAGTGGAACTGAATAGACCTGTGTGGGAGAGTCAGGGACCATCATGCTGACCCTGACCAACATACCCAACTGTAATTCGTTACCAGAGGACTCAATCTGATAACGAGAACGCCAGGTTCTGCTGTATTCGTTAGCCGCGCCAGCGGTTTCACGAAGCTTTAGTGGTATGCGGGCATCATCGATATGGGCTAGCGCTTCTGTCGGTGGAAAAACACTCCTGGGTAGGAAAACTTCGATCTCTAACTCGCGAGTATCAGCCAATATTCCTAGGGGTTGTCCAGTCTTTACCACTTGCCCCGGCATCCCTGTGACATTCACCAAGATACCTGGCCTTGTAGCGGTTAGGGACGTATGCTGAAGCGCAATTTCTGCTTGTCGAAGTCTAGCCTGGGCAGCCTCTTTTCGCGCTTGCGCTGCATGTTTGGACAACAAAGACGCTTCAAATATACTTTGGCTAATACTGTTCTGTTCGATCAAGCGGCTGTCCCGAGCGAGGTTGGATTCCGCGTGTATCAATTCAGCTTCAGCAGCTGTCAATTGGGCCTTTGCAGCCTCCAGGCTTTGTTCAAATTCCCTTGCGTCCAACAAGAATAATGGCTCGCCGGTTGCAACAATTTGACCGGAGTCCACATACCGCTTCAGAATTCGGCCACCTACTTGAAAGGCTATAGCAACCTCTGTACGCGCCTCTACTGTGCCTGTAATCCCTTGAGGCACGGTCGTAGAATGCTCTGACACTACTGCAGTGTATACTGGATGGGGTCTGTTCAGTACAGTATCTAAGTGAGAGGACTCCTGACAGCCATACAGTGTTAACAGCGTAAGAAAGAGAGCTAGACGCATGAAGAATAAAACCCCGGCAATTAATGAGCGTGAGCGCACACATAGCATATCGGGCCATGGTAAGCAGAGAAAACACACACAGATAGCCGTGCTGCCATAAATGCGTTAATGATTGCGAATCATCCTGGGAGGTCGATCTAAATAATATGCATTAACTTTCATGTTTGCCGCTATTGGCAATGTGGTGAAATATCAGACATCGAGGAACAGTTAGCGTCCTTAAGCTCTAGCTCTAAGAGGGGGTCCTCCACTAATTGCCGGTTGGTTAAATATACATTATTTGGCTTCGAATCATTTGATTCACTCACAACACTAACAAGAAATACGTTTATCGCTGTTAAGCAGCCCAGAATAGCAATGAACTCAAGCACAATGATCCCCCTTTAAAGATAAACGTAAAGTAGCGCACATCCATAGGTTGGTCAACCACCCAATGTCCGTGCAAAACAAGTCTATAGTGTTGAGGATGAGGAGAAGAAGGGGCAAATAAGCAGACACCTACGCTACAAGGCCACCTGGCTCAAAGCCGTATGTTTTCGTTCAGATGTCCACCCCCGCTGGTCCGTTATGCCGTCGCAGAGTCTGACAGAGGAATTTTGTTTCTTACTAAAATGTCCTGGTATAGTATTGAAGTTTGGTTGGCTAGCCAATAATATACCCTCAAAGGTTAACACCCTGTGAAGGCTTGTACGGAGGCTCTTTATGAACGCGATACCAATAAAACCACGAAAAGTAACCTTTGATGTATCTACTGTTCCACGACATTGGAATGGTGGAGACCCTGTGCTAACTCGTTTCTTTGATGCCCTGTCAGTGCATTTCCCCGAGGGTGAACGGTTTTTTATCCAGTCGGTACGGAATTTCCAGGATCGGGTAAAGGAGCCAGGTTTGCGTGAGGATATTCGCCACTTTATTCGTCAAGAGGGGCAGCATGGTATTGTCCACGATCGCTTCAATGAGGTGATGGTTGGGCAGGGTGTTGATGTTGACAAGATTACCAGCAATCTGCGGCGTTTCATTCGCTCGTCACAAAAGTACTTGCCAGAGAAGTATCAGCTGGCGATGACTGCGGCATTCGAACATTTTACGGCCACTCTGGGCGAGGCAATGCTTAAGGATGAAGCTGACATGTTTACCGAAGCAGACCCTGTGATGAGGGCGATGTTTCTCTGGCATGGTGTGGAAGAGGTTGAGCATAAGGCAGTAGCCTACGACGTCTACCAAACGGCGGCGGGCGGCGGTTATCTGTCACGGGTCTCGGCGTTGGTAGTGACCATGCTAATGATTCATCTGGTGGTCGGGCCAGTGTTCGTGAACATGTTGCGTCTAGATGGCGCCATGCGCCAGCCTGGGGTGTTGATGCGTGGGCTGAATCGTCTCTATGGCCGACGTGGTATTCTAACTCGAATGTTGCCTGAATTCATGGCCTGGTTTCGCCCCGGCTTTCATCCTTGGGATACGGGCATGCCAGAGAAAGTGGCGGCATGGCTGGAAGAGTATGGGGATCATGGCGACCCAATGCGTGCATCCGCTGCCGTTTACGGAAGCTCGCCGATGAGCGAGGCAGCCTGAGTGGATGGCGAAAAGGCGGTTATGACTCACTGCCATAGGCCAGGCAGGCACTGTGGCAGTTCAGCAATACGTGACTTACTTGAGTACCATGGCTTATTGATGAGCGAAGCATGTTGTTTCGGTCTCGGGGCTGGACTCGGTATTACTTACGTGGAGATACCAGGTACCAGCACTCCTTTCATTGTTCATGTGCGCTCAATGGGGTTCGAGGAGAAGGTGTTTAATACCTTAGAGGTTCCTTTTTGTTGGACCAGTTACAGCGACAAGCCGTCCGCCAGCGCTGATTTATATCAGGCATTGCATGAAAATCGGCCTGCATTGCTTTTAACGGATATATATCATCTGCCTTATTTTGGCAGTAGCACGCATTTTCCTGGACATGCCATCGTGGCATGGCACCTCGACGAGGAGCGTAACGAAGTGCTGGTTAGCGATACGGAGCGCCCGGACTTAATTGCTGTTGCGGCGAAGAACTTGGCTGATGCACGTTTCTCGACCGCGCCACCCTTCATTCATCACGGTAACATGTTCGCGCCTCACGCCATTGATTCCAGTGTAACTCCAGAACGTGTGCGGCAAGCAATCTTCGACAATGCCTACGCGTTGGCTAATGGAAACCGTTTTAGCGGGCTTGCGGCTTTGGATACCTGGGTTGATGCGCTACCACGCTGGTCAGCGGAGGAAAACTGGCGCTGGTCGTTGCGCTTTGCCTATCAGGTGATCGAAAAGCGCGGTACAGGTGGCGCTGGATTCCGTGCCATGTATGCCGATTTTTTGGAAGAAGTGGGAGAAATGCTCCCCGCTGTAATTCATGCGAATTTAGTAGAATTAATGCGCAGCGCGGCAGCGAGCTGGTCTGGTTTGGCTGAGACTTTGAAACAGGGCTCCGAGTCAATGGTGTTCCCCTTCGTTGAAATAAAGAGCGCCATTAATCATGTAAAGATGCGCGAGTCACATTACGTGAAGTATGCGCTGGATGTCCTGGCCTAAGTCACAGCAAATCCATAGGTTCTTGGATGCAATTAATTATATAAGAAGTTACCAATGATTGAGGAAGATACCTTGGCGGCGGATCGTAATATGACCATCGCCGAAACATTTTTTGGAACATCTCATCCCTTGTTCAATGCGTTTGGTGTACAAGTGGAAGAAATCGGCAAGGGGCGAGCAGTGATGAGTCTCGCCTGCCGTCCTGCCCTTTGCAACCGAGTTGAGGGCGTTCATCGCGGAGTGGTAGTCACGTTGCTAGACACCAATTGTGGGCTGGCGATATTTTCGCGACTCGGTGATATGCGTCCGATTGCTACTATCGATCTTCGCGTCGACTTTATCAAGGAAGTGCCTAGTGGAGAGGGTATTTTCAGTGAGGTGGAGTGTTATGCGGTGCAGGGTGATATAGCTTACGTCCGCGGGCGCGCTTGCGCGTGCTCTGATCACTCTTTGTTGGCTTCGGTGTCAGGCTCCTTTGCTGTTGGTACTCTTGGTCCAGCGTTTGATTCAGCGATGAAAGAAAGGAGCTAGGAAATGGGTGAACCAACTGTGTTTGAAGCTCCACGAATGAATAAAGTGCAGAAAGAGATGCTTGAGAATACCCCTTTTGTGGAGTTTCTGGGGCTTGAAACGGTGGATTCGGATAAAGGTATAGCTTATCAATTGTCTTTCCGCGAGGAGCATATCGGCAATACACTGCTACGCACTTTTCACGGAGGCATTCTCGCTAGTTTTGGCGAAATCACAGCGGCCCTCTATCTGGTGCAATCGCTTGATCTGGATAAAGAGCCTTCGTGTAACAGTATGACCTTTGACTATCTACGTCCCGCGTTTGCTGGGAGCATTCGTGCCGAGCCTCGCCTTATCCGTGCTGGCAGACGTTTTATCGTTGTTTCTGTCGATATCTATCTGGACAAGAAACTGGTCTCAATCGGACGTTTTATCTACACCCGTTAATATAAGGAGCTTGTTGTGATCATATCACAGACTTTGCGCCGTGCCGCGCAGCAACATCCCAATGGTACTGCGACGATCTATAAAAATAGAAAGCAGTCATGGCGGGAGTTTGAAGGCCGCGTGGCTAGACTTGCTGCAGGCCTGCTGTCATTGGGGATAGAAAGGGGAACCCGCATTGCGATCTTGTCTCTTAATAGCGACCGCTATCTCGAATATTTCTATGCGGTGCCCTGGGCTGGCGCGGCCCTTAATCCCGTCAATATTCGGCTTGCTCCCCCGGAAATCGCCTTTACTCTTAATGATTCCGGCTCGTCAATCTTGTTTGTGGATGACACCTTCAGTGCGATGCTACCGAAGTTGCGTCCGCTGCTTGATAGTGTCGAACATGTGGTGTTTATGGGCGACGGCGAGTTACCGGAAGGTTGTGTTAGCTACGAGGCGTTGATTGACGCGTCAAAACCTATACAGGATCTCAGCAAAGGCGGAAAGGAGCTCGCCGGACTTTTCTATACCGGGGGTACCACCGGCCGGTCCAAAGGCGTGATGCTGAGTCATGACAACCTCGTTTTCAACGCGCTTAATGTGGTGCCGGAAATGAGTTACGGGCCTGACACTATTTATATGCATGCGGGTCCGATGTTTCATCTGGCTGATATGGCAAGCACCCTTGCAGTAACCCTGGCCGGTGGAACCCACGGGATTGTGCCACGTTTCGAAGTCGGCGATGTGCTGGGCTTCATTGAGCGCGAGAAAGTCACACACACGCTACTCGTACCTACAATGATCAACCTTCTCGCGTCGTCCGGAAAAATAAAGGATTTCGATGTCAACAGCGTGAAGCGCATGCTGTATGGCGCGTCGCCGATGCCAGAGGCAGTATTGATCAGTGCCATGGAGCAGATGCCGCACGCCTTGTTTGCCCAGGGTTATGGGCAGACAGAGGCTTCACCCATCATTACCGCGTTGGCCCCGGAGTTCCATGTGCCGGGAGGCGACAAGCTACGAAGTGCGGGCAGGGCTGCGCTGGGTGTCGAGGTTGCCATTCTTGACAAAAATGATGTTGAGCTACCGCGTGGTGAAGTCGGGGAGATCTGTGCCAGAGGTGGGAACGTTATGCTCGGTTACTGGGGAATGGAGCAGGCATCGGCCGAAACTCTGCGCAACGGCTGGTTGCATACCGGTGATCTCGGCTATATGGATGAAGATGGGTTTGTCTTTATCGTCGATCGTAGCAAGGACATGATCATCAGTGGTGGAGAGAATATCTTCTCTGTCGAAGTGGAAGGCGCCATCTACAGCCATCCTGCGGTGCAGGAATGTGCGGTAGTAGGGATTCCCCACGACGAATGGGGCGAAACAGTGCATGCCATCGTGGTGCTTTGCGAAGGTCATACTCTTAAGGAAGATGAGCTGTTGGTCCATTGCCGGGAGCGCATTGCGGGCTACAAGCTCCCTCGAAGCGTCGAGTTTCGAAGCGAACCATTGCCCATAAGTGGTGCCGGTAAGATTCTCAAAAACGAACTTCGAGCTCCTCACTGGCGGCAGAAGGAGCGGGGGGTCAACTGAACCACTGTTTTCGCTAAGATCAATTACTAGCACGGAATAAACCATGAATCTTGAATTTACACAGGAAGAGTTGGATTTTCAAAAGTCCATACGCGCATGGATGCGGGAAAACGTACCTGAAGCGCTTGAGCGCGTGTCAGCACTTGGCAATATGCCAACCAAGTCGCAGCAGCAACAGTGGGAGAGGTGTTTGGGTAAACAGGGCTGGCTGGCGCTAACTTGGCCAGAACAGTACGGTGGGCCAGGCTGGACGGCGACGCAGCGCTATATCTTCGATATCGAAAGGGCGATGGCCGGAGCGCCGCCAACCAGCCCCTTCGGTGTCGCCATGGTAGGCCCAGTTATTTATACATTCGGCTCGCCGGAACAGAAGGAGAGATGGCTGCCTGGGATTACCAGCGGCGAGACTCTCTGGTGTCAGGGATATTCTGAGCCCAATGCCGGGTCGGATCTCGCGTCGCTTAAAACCCGCGCTGAACGCAAACAGGATCACTATCTGGTCAATGGACAGAAGATCTGGACCACGCAAGCGCATTGGGCAGACATGATGTTCTGTCTCGTCAGAACCGACCCCGAGGCAAAGAAGCAACAGGGCATCTCTTTTCTGCTTATTGACATGAAGACACCGGGCATCGAAATTCGCCCCATTTATTCCATTGATGGGCACCATCATCTCAACGAAGTATATTTCACCGATGTCGAGGTACCTCTGGAAAATCTGGTTGGCCAGGAGGGTATGGGCTGGACCATAGCCAAGTTTCTACTGACACATGAGCGTACCACGATAGCTGGCGTGGCCGACAGCTATTATGCGCTGGCACGGATGAAGCAGGCGATTGAAGATGTACCCTATTATACCGACAAGCCATCGGCAAGGCGGCGTATGGCCGAACTCGAAGTCGAATTGATGGCGCTGGAGTATACCAACTTTAGAACCGTTGCAGCCACAGACGAGGGTAAACCCTTCGGACCGGAGTCCTCCGGGTTGAAAATCAAGGGTACGGAACTGCAGCAAAAGATGTCTCAAGCCATGGTTGAGATGGGGGGGTTGATGTCGCTTGCCTGGGATAGCTCTTCGGTAGTGGGTAACGAAAGCTTCAATAATGCTCCCCGGCGTTACAATTTTTTACGTGCTTGCACGATTTATGGCGGCTCAAATGAGATTCAAAAGAATGTGCTTGCCAAAATGCTGCTGGGATTATAAGGGGCGATAATGGAATTCAATCTTTCTGAAAACACGACAATGGTTGCGGATACAGCGAGGCGCTATCTCAAGGATCACTATGGTTTTGTTACCTATAATGAACAGTTAAACCAGGCCAGTCATTGTGATCCGGCACGATGGCAGCTGATGATGGAGCTTGGGTGGTTGGGCCTCCCGTTTCCCGAGTCCATCGGAGGCTACGGTGGCGAGTTGATTGATGTAGCGATGATCGTCAGGGAACTTGGAGCGGCCTTGTGTCTGGATCCTTATGTGGATTTGGTAGTCGCTCCCGGAAAAATGCTCGAATATATTGGAACCGAGCGCGCTACCGTGGTTTTACAATCCATAATTAAAAACGATGAAAAGGTGGCGTGCGCGCTCTATGATTGCCATGCCGGTTACAGCGTTCATAAACCGACTGCATCCATCAGAGATGGAAAATTGTCAGGCCAGAAGAGTTTTGTTCCTGATGGTGGCTGCGCGAACAGAGTCATAGCGACAGCAAGAATCGGGGATGAGCTAGCATTGCTCCTCGTGCCACTTGAAAGCTGCGAGATCACGCGTTATCGGGCTCTGGACGGTAGTCGATACGCAGATCTGGTGTTTCATGACATTGAAATTGATGACGGAATGATTCTCTCGCGTGGCGCGGAGACTAGCCGTGTTATCAGCCAGGTTATTGCCTGGCTTCAGGCCCTTGATTGTGCGCGGATGTATGGCGCTGCGAATGCGCTTTACCAGCGTACCCTTGAATATGCAAAGACGCGTAAGCAATTCGGCGCAGCCATAGGTAGTTTTCAAGTTATTCAACACTATCTTGTGGATATGTTTACTGACCTCCAGCAATTGGAGTCAATGTTATTCATGGTCTCAGTGAAAGCCGAGCTAGGAAATGCGCAAGAACGAGATCGTGCGTGCTCGGCGGCGAAGGCCTACTATGCCGACAAGGCGGTAAAGATCGCTCAGCAAGCCATCCAGATTCACGGTGGTATTGGCGTCACCGAAGAGCTGGACATAGGTCACTACTTTCGTCTTATGACCCACTGTTCCTTGACTCATGGTCATCGTGACTATCACCTTGATCGTTTGGCCTCCTTGAGCGAGGTGAATGGTCTTGGATGATTATGACTTCATCGTAGTCGGAGCGGGGTCCGCCGGCTGTGTCTTAGCCAATCGATTGAGTGAGTCGGGGAAGTTCTCGGTATGCGTGCTGGAAGCAGGTCCACATGACAATAGCGGGTTCGTGAACGTGCCATTCGGAGTCATCGGACTGATCAAGGAGGGAAAGCGCAACTGGGGTTATAATACTGTAGCGCAGAATTCGCTTGATAACAGACAACTTTATTGGCCTCGCGGAAAAACCCTTGGTGGGAGTAGCTCGATCAATGCCATGGTTTACATTCGTGGTCAACCTCAGGATTACGATGCCTGGCGCGATTTAGGTTTGGAAGGTTGGGGTTGGGAGGATGTGCGACCGATCTTTAATGCTCACGAGCATAATGAGGAATACTTGTTTGACACATGGCATGGTAACGGAGGACCGCTGAATGTCACCCGCGTCAGGGATCCGAACCCGCTGACTGAGCTGTTTATTCGTGCTGGCCAGGAGCTGGGCGAAAAACGTAACGATGATTTCAACGGCGAAACCCAGCGCGGCTTTGGTCGTTTCCAAGTGACGCAAAAAGACGGGCGACGCTGGAGCGCGGCACGGGCGTTTCTCGATCCGGCGAAGGAACGAAAGAATCTTAGTATTCTGACCGGTGCAATGGTCTCCCGAGTTTTAATCGAGAAAGAGCGTGCGGTGGGGGTCGAATATATTGATGCGTCGGGTACTTCGCACATGCTGCGGGCGAAGCGTGAGGTTGTCCTTGCCGGGGGCGCTATCAACTCCCCTCAGTTGCTAATGCTTTCTGGCATTGGTGATCGTGACCATCTACAAAGTGTTGGTATTGATTGTCTAGTTCATTCTCCTGAAGTGGGTCGCAATCTTCAGGATCATCTCGACATGACTATATCGATTCATGATCGCAGCCGGCAGTCGATTGGCTTTTCCCCTTACTTCGTACCGCGTTTGCTGCGTGCGTTCTACGATTACTTCCGCTATCGGCGCGGGTTTCTTGCCAGCAATGCAGCGGAAGCGGGGGCGTTTGTCAATGTGGGTGGCGGCTCTTGTCCGGATGTACAGTTGCATTTTCTGCCTACGTTTTTACGTGATCACGGTAGAAAGTTGACCCCAGGCTTTGGTTGCACTATCCACGTCTGCCAGTTGCGACCCAAAAGCCGGGGATGGATTCGTCTGATCGATAACGATCCTGGTAGCGCACCACTAATCAATCCCTGTTATCTGTCCGACGATGATGATCTCCGAATTCTGCGTGAGGGTGTCAAGTTGGCTCGCCGGGTATTCCACACCAAAGCTTTCGCTAGAGCTTATGGAGGCGATGATCTGCCGGCTAGCGATGTCGTCACTGATGCCCAGATAGACGCTGATATACGTCAGCGTGCTGAATCCATCTATCATCCGGTGGGCACCTGCCGTATGGGAAAGGATAATCTGTCAGTAGTAGATAGCCGGTTAAGGGTCAGAGGCTTATCTGCTTTGCGTGTTGCCGACGCATCCGTCATGCCGTTATTAATCAGTGGTAATACGAACGCGCCTACTATGGTGATTGGCGAGAAAGCGGCTGGTTTTATTCTTCGGGACAATTCGTGATTAGATAATTGAATATCGGTGACGCGTTTATTGGCAATTCAAATCAAAGGTATATTATGGAATTAAACGGTAAGATAGTGGCAATTACAGGTGGTGGTCGCGGCATTGGCCAGGCAGTAGCAGTGGGTTTGGCTAAGAAGGGTGCCAAGATTGCTATCCTAGATTTGGATCAAGATGCTTTGGCCAAAACGAAGGCATTAGTGGAGGCAGAGGGCAGCGAAGCCCGTGGATATCAATGTAATGTCGCTGACGAGGAACAAGTAGAGTCCACTTTTAGTCGAATCGTTGCGGATTTTGGTTCCATTGAAGGCCTAGTGAATAATGCAGGTATTCTTCGTGACGCTCAGTTGATCAAAGTTAAAGAAGGCAAAGTGGTTAAAAAGATGAGTGCTGACCATTTTGATCTTGTTGTAGATGTGCATATGAAAGGCGCTTTCTTATGTGCCCGCGAAGCGGCTGCACACATGGTTGAACTAGGTGTAAAGGAAGGCTGTATTGTTAGCATGTCATCTATCGCTTATCGCGGTAATTTTGGTCAAACAAATTATTCTGCAGCCAAAGCTGGCATTGTTTCCATGAGTCGTGTTTGGGCGAAAGAACTTGGTCCATACAATATTCGCTCTATGGCTGTTGCACCGGGTACTATTGAAACTGAATTATTAAGAAGTATGCCCGCAGATATTCTGGAAGACTTTGCGAAAATGGTTCCACTACGTCGAATTGGTAACACAGATAATATTGCTCAAGCGGTAGAATCTATATTTGAAAATAGCTATCTAAGCGGCGATGTAATGGAAGTTCATGGTGGCTTTACTATTTAAGTATACGGTTAATGTAGTGGTGTTGCGGTTATTTCCCTTAACCAATACTCTCCTTTTACTATCGGTGGAAAAATAATAAACGAGGTCAGTATGTCCCTGGATTTCGATGGAGCACGTTTACCCAACCCCTATTTGACCGAAGATCACGAGGCCTGGCGCGATCAGCTGCGTAAGTTTATTGATTCCGAGCTGATGCCCTATGCCAACCAATGGGAGGAGGATCATAAGGTTCCCGATGAGATCTTCCCCAAGGCTGCTGAAGTGGGCATGTTTGCCGTGGGTTATCCCGAGGCCTACGGCGGCCTGACTGAAGGGTTGGATGTATGGCACGGCAATATCATCTATGAAGAGTTGGCGCGTCTTGGTGCCGGTGGTGTCGGTGCCGCTCTCACCGTGCATGGTATTTCACTGCCTACCATTTTGAAACTGGCCTCCGAGGAAGTTAAGCAAGAGGTTGGCCCCGCTGTAATCCGTGGTGAAAAGCGTATTTCTTTGGCGGTGACCGAGCCCGGTGCCGGTTCTGATGTGGCGCAATTAATCACCACTGCTGTGCGCGGTGGCGATTTCTATATTGTTAACGGCTCCAAAACCTTTATCACTGGCGGCATGTACTCCAGCTGGGCCTCCACCGCCGTTCGTACCGGTGGAGCAGGGTTGGGCGGTATCTCTCTGTTGTTGATTCCTCTCGATGCCGAGGGCGTTAGCCGCACGCAGCTGGATAAAAAACAGGGCTGGTGGGCATCCGATACCGCGACCTTATACTTCGACAATGTGCGAGTGCCTGTAGGCAACTTGGTGGGCAAGGAAAACGAAGGTTTTAAAGCCATTATGGGCAACTTCAATCTGGAACGTATGCAGTTGATTGTGTCCATGGAAGCCTTCGCCCGCGTCTGTCTCGAAGATGCAGTAAAGTGGGCCCAGGAGCGTAAGACCTTTGGCAAGACCTTGTCCCAGCATCAGGTGATCCGTCACAAAATTGCTGATATGAAACAACGCATAAACGCCACTCAAGCCTATATCCAAGTATGCTCCAAACAGTTGATGGATGGTAAGCCCAATGCTGGCGATATCGCAATGTGTAAGGTGCAGGCCAGTCAGACCATGGAATTTTGTGCTCGTGAGGCCATGCAGATTATGGGGGGTATTTCCTATATCCGTGGCAATCGCGTGGAGCGTATTTACCGTGAAGTGCGCGTCAATGCCATTGGTGGGGGATCGGAAGAAATTATGCGTGATCTAGCGTCACGTCAGTATGGGTTTTAATCATGAAAAGCCTTATAAATGGCCCCTCATTCCCGCGAACACCGGAATTACGCAGATAACTAAAGCGCACACAAAAATATAAAGGATAACAACAATGACAATGAAACTGCCTACATTTAAGTAATTGTTTTTTCCCGTAAGTAGAGCAGGTAGCTACAGACAATTAAGCGAGAGAGAATAACTATGAGATTTACTGAAGAACACGAAGCAATACGTAATACCATTGCCCAGTTTATTGATAAAGAAATCAACCCCTACTGTGATCAATGGGAAAAAGACGGTATCTTCCCAGCTCATAAGTTGTTCAAAAAAATGGGCGACCTTGGTCTTCTGGGGATCGCCAAGCCAGCCGAGTACGGCGGCATGGGATTGGACTACAGTTATCAAATTGTGTTCTCTGAAGAGCTAGGTCGCATTGCCAGTGGCGGTGTTTCCATGGCCATCGGTGTGCAAACCGATATGTCTACACCGGCCATGGCCAAGTTTGGCAGCAACTACATCAAGGAAGAGTTTCTTTCAAAAGCCATTGCAGGTGATGCAGTATGCTCAATTGCTGTGAGTGAGCCTCACGCCGGTTCTGATGTGGCCAATATTAAAACCACCGCTGTAAAAGACGGAGACGACTACATCATCAACGGCACCAAAATGTGGATCACCAACGCCACCCAGGCGGACTATCTGTGCCTGCTGGCCAATACCGGCGGTGACAAGCCTCATAAGAGCAAATCTTTGATCGTCGTGCCTACCAACACCCCGGGTATTTCATTCTCGGAAAAGCTCGACAAATTGGGCATGCGTTCTTCCGATACTGCACAGATTTTCTTCGACGAGGTGCGCGTCCCACAGAAGAACCTGATTGGTGAAGAGGGCATGGGTTTTACCTATCAGATGATTCAGTTCCAGGAAGAGCGTATGTATTGCGCTGCGGGATTACTGAAGTCCATGGAACACTGCATTAACACCACTATTGAATACACCCGCGAGCGCCAGGCGTTTGGTAAGCCGCTGTTGGATCAGCAGGTAATTCACTTCCGTCTGGCGGAGTTGCAAACCGAAGTAGAAGCTCTGCGTGCGTTGACCTATGACGCGGTAGATGGCTACATCAATGGCATGGAAGTGACCTTGAAAGCCTCCATGGCGAAGTTGAAAGCGGGGCGTTTGGTGCGTGAAGTCACAGACGCCTGCCTGCAGTACTGGGGAGGTATGGGCTTCATGTGGGATAACCCAGTTTCCCGCGCCTACCGTGATCAGCGTTTGAGCTCTATTGGTGGTGGTGCCGACGAAGTAATGCTTGGCATTATCTGCAAGAAAATGGGCACCTTACCGCGCTTAATTTAGCAACAGGGTTATTAGCAGGGTTAGTTCATGGGAATTGTTGATAGAGAGATTCATTAACTTACTTGTAGTAATTGCCAACATATACATGGTGAGAAAATCAAATGCCGCTGCATTCCGCTCAACCAAACTAGCATTTATAGTTTTTCTGTTACAAAAAATGCCTCCTTTATCTAAAGGAGGTTTCAGAAAATGCACTCTAAAGAGTGGCACAAAAAACGATCATTAGACTTATATAAAGCAGTTTAGATTATGCCACCTTACGGCCCCAATTTAGAATTTTTCCACCAGTCTCAGAGGTGACTTTTTTACCCGCCCTATAAAGATCGAACACCTCCTTTTCGATCCTTGCCATCTCTTCACCAGTAACCGATTCCGAACTCATAAAATCACTGTAATCATGGCCTTTCCGCGTAAGTTTAGCGTACATGTTGAAGGCATCATTTAACATTTCTGTTAATACGACGGGAGGAATTACCATATGAAATCCAACTCGATCCGTCATATGAAAAACTTTTCGAACCAACGATCCTCCAAACTCTAGAGAATCTACACCTAATACTGCCATGTCTTTTTCAATCGAAACCAACAAAGGAATAGCAGGAAGCACCATAGATAATCGGCGCAACTGAGCATAAGGGCTGTATTTTTGCCACCAGGACATCGGCAACTCATCAAAATAATTAACTGGCAGTGCGCAATGCCTGGATTCGTCCAAGTGGAACATTTTTAGAATTTCTAGCCCTGGCATCTCTCCAAACATACCAAAAAGACCCATTGCTATATTTTCAACAAGGACGTTCATGCCAAAGAACTTTTCGAGCCCCTTGGACTTTAGCGTACGCTCCATTACTAAGTATTCCCAAACAAGGAATCTTGGCACTTCACAATCCCAAGCCAATAGCAACTCACGCAAAACCACAAAGTGTTTCGCCTCCTCAAGAACTTGCATAGTAACAGCAGCCTTACCGCCCGTGCTCTCCGCATCAACCAACACTTCCGCTGACACCATCCAGGCATACGCTTCGCCATGAGCAATCAGTGACAAGACATTAACGATCGCCTGCTTTTGCTCTTGAGTGTAATGAGCGTTTATTAGTGCCTTGTATTCTTCTGTTGAGTAGCGGTCCAGCTCTTTCTTTTCAGCAACACTTAACGAATCTTTTGCTTGAGTTAGAAACGCTTTTTCATCTTTTGTTAAATCTTTAAAATCAGTTCCAGTATGAGGGGCATGCTGCTCGGCTTTCCAAAGCATACGCAAACTCTTGTCATAATGTTTAATTCGAAGCTTATCATTAGCCCCGCCTACAAATTCGAAATTATAATCGTCATAACGCCCCTTTCTTCCACCGATACCAATCAAACCCTTAGCTTTGTCGTAGTTACGAATCGCGCTATTTAACACACGCTCAAATTTGTCGAAATTGTCATGGAATTTGCTGTTCACCGGCAACGGTTTAATATTTATATGTTTTCTCCGCTAGACTACTGAGTAGAAGGCTAAAACCAAGTGCCTGAAATTATTTGTATGTACACCCAACCAATGAAACTCTTGCACAATTCAATGAACATTTAATTGATATGTGTCATATAGTTTTTAAGCGCACTGATAAATTCATAAAATGATGCCGAAGCATTTCCTCGATATCACCGTAGCTCAGCGAGTAGGCCAAATACCGTCGAACTGATTGCAAAATGGACCAGCGGGGGCATTTGAACGAAAACCTACGGTTTTGACTCCTAGGCTCTCCGCGTAACCGTAGGTTTCCGAATAATTACCCCTCCCCCTCATCTTCAATAAAATACGTACCATTGGGCAACACATGCTTATAGGGCAGTAACGAGATATGGGATAAGGTCTCGTCGTCGATATCCTCCCCCTGCTGCCGGAGCTGCTCAACCACGTCATTTATCTTGATCGTGTTCCAGTACAGAATGGCATTGGATAGAAAGCTGAGGCTGCTGGCCTTATTCATGATTTCCTCATAGTCCCCTGTGGTGAATTCCCCCTGGTCCGCAAAGAATATCCAGCGCGGCAGTTTGTGCCGGTATTCCCCTTTGTTCAGTTGCCGCTGGACAGTTTGGCGCAGTTCTTTGTCAGTCAGGTACCGCAGAATGTATTCGGTCTTGATGATCCGGCCCAGGTTGGTAAAGGCCTTGGTGAGGCGATCGGAGGGTGAACTGTTGGTCAACCGTTGAACGATGACGTGTGCTGGCGCAGTTTTCTGCTTCAGAGAAATGACCACCCGCATCATGTATTCCCATTGCTCCTCAATGATCGACAGATCAGCTGTTTTCGTGAGTAAATGGTTGAGGTCACCGTAATCGACGGATTTGTCGATACGGTATAGCTGCTGATCCTTCAGATCCCGAATACGTGGCATAAAGTAGAAGCCGAGCAAATGACAGAGGGCGAAGACGATTTCAGTATACCCATGCGTATCGGTGGTGTGCTCTCGGATTTTCAGAATCGTGTTGTTTTCCAGCAGACCGTCCAGAACATACAGGGCTTCACGAGGGCTACAGGAAATGATCTTGGTGCTGAACACTGAATATTGATCGGATACGTGGGTGTAGATCCCGATGGCTTTTTCATAGTAGCCGTAATAGCGGGGATAGTATGAAGCCAACAGGCTGTCGGCGCGGATTTTAAAGCGTTGCGCATCTGAAGAGGACAATGTACCGGAGCCATACACCGCACTCAACGGCAGCTCATGGTGTTGATTCACAATTTCAGCACTGGCGTTGATCAGGGTTTCTTCGCGAATATAGTATTGCAGGATATGCCTTAGCATATCGACAGTAACGCCATTGACGCTGTTACTCATGGACACGACGCCCAGGTTTGTGGCTTGTGAAATAATGGCAGCCATCAGGCTTTTGTAAAAGTTTTTGGGCCGTGACTGGTGATGCTGGATAGGGACAAAGTGACGACTGTAATGCGTCATTTGATCCACCTCCATCAGCAGTTGCTCGATGCGTATGCTGGGCATATGCGCATCGATCACCTTTTGCAGTTGGTTGACTTTATCCGGTACGTCCAGCTTGTCGTCACGCTTGAGTTTCAGCCGGCCATTGTGTATCTCGGCGAAATTATCCAGTCCAAAACGCTTTTGCGCTGCTGACACCGCTTCGTGGAACTGGGTTGAAATGGCGGAACGCACTTCGTGCGGCAAAGGCTGCTGTAGCTCGGTATAGACAGTGTGTTTGGTTTCATCCCAGTTGGGCTCGTTCAAGGTCAGATCCCAGAACGACACATGCTGTTTGCTCTGTGGCAAATACAAATCGCCGGAACGCAACGCATCTTTCATCGCGAGAGCAAGACCCATTTCCCAAACATTGCGATTGATGTTGCCGGTTTGATCTTTAAGGCTGCGACGCAGCTCGCGGGGAATGAACGCAGTCGGTGTATTCTCCGGCAGTTTTTTCAGATCGCCGTCATCCAACTGCCGGACGAACTGGATGGCTTTTATCAGTGGCCCAGAACCTTTCGCCACTTCAAACGGTAACCGTATAAAGTCGGAAAAATACTTTCGTAAACTGGGGTAACGGGTCAGCAACAAATCGCAATAGCCGCGTTCTTCCAGGCGTTTAAAAATGTGCAGATCCTCAATGGAGGCCAGCAAGTGTTTCTCGTCAATACGCTGCCATAAGTCATTCTTGTACAACGGCTGTTCATCCGGCCATTCCAGCAAAACATGCGTGGTATCGAGCACGGCGTCGATAGCTTTCTTCTGGCGTTTGCGGAATTCCTTGTGCTTTTTGTCGTGGCTGTTTCTGGTTTGTCGGCACAGTTCCGTCATGTACTGATCGTGCATTTTGACCAGGTTATCCAGCAGGATCTTGCGGGATTCTAACAGGAAGCACACCATCAGGGCATAGCGCTTGTGGTCTTTGAAGCGTTTCATGTCCTTGGCACTGTAGCGCTTGGTCAGTCGATACAGGTAGTGAAGAAAAGCGGTATCAATGACCTTTTCCTCGAATTCATTAATGCCGGTGGCCACCAGATTGTCATAGCGCTCCAAATAGCGTTTCAGCGATGAGATTTTGGCGGCCGGTGGATACTCTTTGAGTTGGTTGAAGTAGGTTCGTTGATTACCGTCCGTGGTTTGCAACAGATCGTCGATGGCACCGCGCAGTTCAGGGGACATCTGATCAAACACCTGCTCAAAAAGCTGAGTGTGGACCTGGTTACAAACACGGATGATCTGCCGTTCGATGGTCGAGGGTCCGGGCAACATAATACGGTTCAACAACAGGTAACATTCTGCCCGGTGAAAAAGTTCATCCGGCAGCAGCCCCTGACGGGCGTGTTCCTCTATCCAGCGATCCAGGTCGGCTTCCACTGTGTCATCAAACCGTTGAAAGCCCAGATACTTGAGGATGTTGTTCCGATGCTCCAATAGTGTCGCCTCCCGTTCGGGCACGTCCACGGTTAGCGTGGGCGGGAGGTCGAGTTGACTGCTCAGGTAGCTGATTACCCGGGGGGATAGATCATGGAGTTGGTTAAGAAACCGGCCATAGAGACGCATGGCGCACAGTTGGATAGCAAATCCCAGACGGTATTGCTTACGGTACTTGTTGACCACCTGGCAATCGCGTCGGCTCAGCGTCCAATCGCGAACCATTTCTTCGTCGGAAAATCGTTGTGGCAGCATTAACGGTTGGTATCGCTGCTGGCTGGTTAAGAACTGCTCTTTGGCTGTCATGGGCTCTCACTTGGGCTTAGTTACGCCAACTACTCCTATAGCGTTGTTTTTATTGATGTTTTTATATTCGTGAGACGCCATTGTCGTATCTAACAATTAGACGGCATTGTATTCACGAATAGACGATATTAAAATAACGAATAGACGAATTACAACAATCAATTAGCCGAGCGCTTATTTTATGTACCCACGTTATTCTGAAATCAATGTCAAAGAAGCGCTAAGCGACACCCCGGTGGTCTTTGTGATGGGGCCTCGCCAAGTCGGTAAAACCACTCTGGTGAAGGCGTTGATTGGTGAGATGGGCGCTGAAAACTGGGAATACATTACCCTGGACGATCAGGCCCAATTCGAAATTGCACAAGCTGATCCCGTCGGGTTCATCCGTAATCTGCCACCGAAACGAATTGCGCTCGATGAGGTTCAGCGCCTGCCTGAACTGTTCGTCTCCATAAAGCAGGCTGTGGATGAACAACGCACGGCAGGTCGCTTTCTCCTGACGGGTTCTGCCAATGCCTTGTTATTGCCCCGGCTATCGGATTCCCTGGCCGGCCGGATGGAGTCGGTTCGCCTGACAACGCTTTCCGAATGTGAGATCCATGGACGACCCCCCAGCTTTTTAAGCAAACTACTGAACCAGGAAGCGCCTTCGGCTCAGGACATTCGTGTGCGGGATCATCTACTGCAACGGTTGATTACGGGGTGTTTCCCCGAGCCTCTGCAACGTGCCAATGAGCGGCGAAGCACCGCTTGGTATCAACAGTACGTCAGTACATTGATCCAGCGGGATATCCGCGATCTGACCCATATCGATCACCCCGATTTGATGGCCAAGTTACTCAAACTCACCGCCTTTTATGCAGGAAAACTGGTTAACCTGACCGAACTGGGCGCTAAACTTGGGCTGGATCGACTGACCATTAAAAAATACATGGCGTTGCTGGAGCAGTTGTTTCTGGTGGAGCAATTGCCGGCCTGGCATTCCAACGAATACAAACGGTTGGTGAAAACGCCCAAACTGCATTCCATTGATACCGGCATGATGTGCGCTGTTCGTGGCCTGAACCGGGAACGCCTGCTGAAGCAGCCCGGTGATTTTGGGTTGGTGCTGGAATCCTTTGTCTACAACGAACTGCGAAAACAGGCAGTATGGATCGAAGAACCGTTGAGTTTCTATCACTACCGGGACAAGGATAAAGTGGAGGTCGATGTGATCATCGAAAACGCCATAGGCGACTGTTTCGCGATCGAAGTCAAAGCAGCTGCGACGTTGAGTGCCAAAGATTTTACCGGCTTGAAACGTTTTCAAAGTGTGGCCGGTGAGCGCTTCAAAATGGGTATCTTGCTCTACGATGGCGATCATACAACGGCTTTTGGTGAAAATCTCTATGCCGTACCACTGGGAGCACTTTGGTCATGAACGAGAACTACACCATCGGCCAATTGGCTGAAGCAGCAAGTGTTAATGTTGAAACCATCCGCTACTACGAACGCCGCGGGTTGATCGCACAACCACCCAAACCAACCGAGGGTTACCGCACTTATTCTAGGGCAACCCTGGCCCGGATCTTATTTATCAAACGCGCCCAGGAATTGGGGTTTACCCTGGAGGAGATCGCTAATCTGCTTGAACTCGGAGAATCACCCTGTCGGGAAGTTCAGGGCATGGCAGCTCAGAAACTTGCCAGCGTACGCGCCAAGCTGGCCGATCTGCGGCGTCTGGAAATCGTCCTCGATGATCTGCTGAACCAGTGCGCCGTCAATCTGGACCAGACCCATTGTCCCATCATCGAGTCCCTTCAACCGGACGACAACAATGCCCCCTGATTTCTTGCTTGACACCGTACTCTGGTACGGCCTTTACACTTACTCCCATCACATACATCAGAGGAGTAAGCCGTGTCCCAGAAAGAATCCAATCTGCCCATTATCGGCGGTGTTATCGCCGCCATCGGCGCGGGCCTTTGCTGCGCCGGGCCCTTCGTCTTGCTGCTGCTCGGTATCAGTGGTTCCTGGATTGGCAATCTGACTCTGTTAGAACCGTACCGCCCCATATTTATCCTGCTGGTATTGGCTTTATTTGGTTTTTCCGGCTGGAAAATCTATCGCCCCATCGAAACCTGTGAGCCCGGCACCGCCTGCGCCGTACCACGAGTACGCAGGCGCCGTCAGGTGATTTTCTGGGTCGCTGCGCTAACCGCACTGGTGCTCATCACCAGTAATTACTGGATCATCTGGTTCGCATGACAACTCTTTTAAGCCTTGAATACTCGGAGAAAACGATGAAAAAAATCACACTATTGCTCTTTTTGACCTTACTTAGCCTGACTGCATTTGCCAAAGAGCAAACCGTCACACTGGAAGTGCCAACCATGAACTGTGTGACCTGTCCGTTTACAGTCAAAAAGGCCTTACAAAATGTTGATGGTGTCAGTAGCGCCGAAGTCACCTTTGAGAACAAGCTGGCTGTTGTCACGTTCGATGACGAAAAAACCTCAGTAAAAGCATTGACCGAAGCCACCACCAACGCAGGTTATCCGTCCAGGGTTAAAGAGTAAAGTGGCCATGGATAACGCCAAGCTTCTGCGCACCGGGGTTATCGGTTCAATCATTGTGGCCTTGTGTTGCTTCACCCCGGTTTTGGTCATTTTGCTGGGTACGGTTGGCCTGTCGGCGTTGACAGGTTACCTGGATTGCGTGCTGTTTCCGGCATTGATCATGTTTCTGGGCATAGCCGGTTACGCCGCTTTTCGTAAACAGCCATCACAACAAAATACGACCCGTTGTAATACTGGCCATAAAGGGGTCCTGGGGATTTTCCGTCTTAAAAAGACATAATCCTCTACAGCCCCCGTGGCTCCTGGCCTCCAGCGGGGTATTAACTTCCTCCTAGCCCTTAA
>Ga0208570_1000189_pt1 | contig 29092 bp, 25 predicted proteins | sample DeeseametaMP1202_FD_184192 | JGI IMG/M metagenome (GOLD analysis project Ga0208570, IMG submission 184192) | Marine microbial communities from the Deep Indian Ocean - MP1202 (SPAdes) | ecosystem: Environmental > Aquatic > Marine > Oceanic | place: South Indian Ocean | collected 2011-03-08
GGACGGCTCAACTGAACTGATATCCCCCCCATCAGCCACCTGTACGACGTAAGATTGCCCATTGACGGTTACGGTATAAACGCCACTGTCGCTACGGGTGCTGGCAGCAGGCGCAACCGGGGTTTGTTCCGCCCCATCGGGGACCGGCTCGAATGCATCAGGGTTACCGCGATTTTGTAAAAATTTAAGGCCAATTTGAGGAAACAAAGCGTATGTTAGAACATCATCCACAGAATCCACCGCCAGGGTGATTTTATGCTGTTCGACCAGCGAATATAACTCACTGGTTAGCTTATCCAGCTCCGGCTGCAACAAATCAGCGGGGCGACAGGTAATGGCCGCTTTACCTTCCAACACACGGGCTTGTAAATCTGCATTAAAGGGAGCAGGTGCAGAACCGTATTCACCTTTCAGAACTCCGGCAGTTTCCTTTGAAATACTTTTATAACGCTCACCGGTCAGCACATTCAGCACCGCCTGAGTGCCGACTATTTGCGACGTCGGTGTCACCAACGGAATAAACCCCAGGTCTTTGCGTACCTGGGGAATTTCTTCCAGCACCGCATCCAGTTTATCACCGGCTCCCTGCTCTTTAAGCTGACCTTCCATATTGGTGAGCATGCCGCCTGGGACCTGTGCCACGAGAATACGCGAGTCCACACCACGTAGCGCACCTTCGAACTTGGCGTACTTTTTTCTTACCTCACGGAAATAGGCTGCAATTTCCTCCAGCAGGTAAATATCCAATCCGGTATCCCGTGCGCTGCCCTGCAGTATTGCCACCACGGCTTCCGTGGGCGAATGGCCATAGGTCATGCTCATAGAGGATATAGCCGTGTCCACATTATCGATACCGGCCTCTGCACACTTAAGTGCCGTGGCAGTGGACATACCTGTGGTCGCATGGCATTGCATATGAATCGGAATTTTAACCGTTTGCTTGAGTCGGGTGACCAGTTCGTAGCCCACATAAGGTTTCAGCAAGCCCGCCATGTCTTTAATACAGATTGAATCGGCACCCATATCTTCAATCTTCTTCGCCATATCGAGCCACATTTCAGTGGTGTGGACCGGACTCACCGTATAGGAAATTGTCCCTTGCGCATGCTTGCCATGCTCTAATACGGCTTTGATTGCTGTCTCCAGGTTTCGTGTGTCGTTCATTGCGTCGAAGACACGGAAAACGTCCACACCATTCACCGCAGCCCGCTCAACAAACTTTTTCACCACATCGTCCGCGTAGTGGCGATAGCCCAGCAAATTTTGTCCTCTCAGCAACATTTGCTGCGGCGTTTTCGGCATGGCTTTTTTCAGCAGGCGAATGCGCTCCCAGGGGTCCTCCCCCAAGTAACGAATACAAGCATCGAAAGTCGCTCCGCCCCAGGACTCGATCGACCAAAAGCCAACCTGATCCAGCTTATCTGCGATCGGAAGCATATCTTCAACACGCAACCGCGTGGCAAACAAAGACTGGTGCGCATCACGCAACACGACGTCGGTAATACCTAGCGGTTTGTTAATCTCGGTCATAAGAATCGGCCTTTTGGTAGTTCGCTTCTGTTCGGTTTTTAAAATCGGGAAAAAATAGACGAAAAAACAGCTTGGATTTATCGGGCCTGGGAAAGGCCACCCTATTTATGACGTGAGCGATGTTGATGAATTGCAGCTGTTATCACTGCCATCAAAGTGCTGTTATCAGTGCCGGTAGCGCGGGCGGGTGTTGGCGTTTCAGTGACCACAGGGTGATTTGGCTGGGGAAGAAACCGGGCCACCAGAGCGGACATAACACTGGTGGTGAAGACCAGCAACATCAGAAAAACGAAGACCGCTCCCATTCCAACCACCATGAGGTTGACCCCTTCCCATAGTAAGTTGCTCATATTGTCTCTCCAAATCACATGGATTGAGTTAATTGGATGTATGTTTGTCGCAATAGCAGTTCTGATTAGCAACGTATAATGCAATATTTGCACCGCAAACAACAGCGAACCACAGTGCGGGGGAAGGTAAAAAACGAAGCCAATAGGCCAGACCCGATTATAGCCAGATTCGAACCCACTATTTATCAATGTATTGGTTGGGATATTTGCAGCTCGCCCGATCAAATTCGGCAGCCAAATTGGTAATTCACTGCGCCGTAGCCAAAACGTGCTCTAAAATGCGTACCTACTCCCGCACTTGGCCCAAGGCCGCTTGCTTGACGCAGGGCACAAAATTCAAATTCAGGGGGTATTGGTGTCTATTAATCTGGCGAAAATGCCTAGTGCGAACATAAAAAAAGGCCTGCATTTCTGCAAGCCTTCATTTTATATGGCGCGCCCGGCACGATTCGAACGTGCGACCGCCTGGTTCGTAGCCAGGTACTCTATCCAGCTGAGCTACGGGCGCGTGGGTGGTGCATTTTACGTAACCAGGTATCTATGTCAATTGCTAATCAATCATTACCTGATTTGTTTTACTCTTAGTCAAGCCGTGTGACTTGTGCTAAGCCGTTTTATGGCGGAGAAGGAGGGATTCGAACCCTCGATACGGGTATAAGCCGTATACTCCCTTAGCAGGGGAGCGCCTTCAGCCTCTCGGCCACCTCTCCTAAAAACGTGCGCTGGATATTACTAGCCTTACGCCAAAATTTCTAGCCCAAATTGCTGATTTTGAAAGATAATACCCGACCGGCTCGGGAGATAAAAAAAAGCGATGCTAAACACCGCCTTTTACTACCGCTACAGGGGATTACGAGTCTGGTTGATCAGAACTTTTTTCCCGCTGGATGCGCTGGTAGATTTCTTCCCGATGAACTGCTACTTCTTTAGGTGCATTTACGCCAATTCGCACTTGATTACCTTTAACACCCAGTACAGTTACGGTGACTTCATCACCTATCATCAACGTCTCACCGACTCTTCGAGTCAAAATTAACATATCCTTCTCCTGTGCATACTGCTCCAACGAGCTCTTGGATATTATTTCCGGGTAAATGCCCTGCCCTAAATTCCAAAACCACCGTAATTATTGACCAGCTTCACGATTTTGGTAGGGATAAAGCCTATTTTATTTCGTATTCACGTTATTTTGACTCAAATGGTTCCTTTTCCAGCTCAAACCCGGAATGCAAAGCCCGCACGGCCAATTCCAGATACTTTTCCTCGATCACGACGGAGATCTTGATTTCCGAAGTGGAGATCATCTGGATATTTATGACTTCGTTAGCGAGAATTTCAAACATCTTGGCGGCTACCCCCGCGTGAGAACGCATGCCGACCCCCACCATGGAGACTTTTGCAACTGACGCATCCGATTGTACTTCTCGGGCACCAAGCTCAGCAGCGACGTTCTTCAGCACTTCCGTCGCTTTTTCCATTTCGTTTTTGTGCACAGTAAAGGTGAAATCCGTGGTGTTGTCCGCTCCCACGTTTTGCACAATCATGTCCACTTCAATATTCGCATGGCCTACAGGGCCTAATATTTTATAGGCCGCACCCGGAATATCCGGCACACCGCGTACGGTAATCTTGGCCTCGTCACGGTTGAAGGCAATTCCTGAGATCACGGGCTGTTCCATGGGTTCCTCTTCATCGACTGTAATTAATGTTCCGGGGCCGTCTTCAAAGCTGGACAGGACCCGCAGCGGTACATTGTATTTGCCCGCAAATTCCACTGAACGGATCTGCAATACTTTTGAACCCTGGCTTGCCATTTCCAGCATTTCTTCAAAAGTAATACGATCCAGCCGGCGCGCACTGCCGACCACCCGGGGGTCGGTTGTGTAAACGCCGTCTACGTCCGTATAAATCTGGCATTCATCGGCCTTGAGCGCCGCTGCCAACGCCACCGCAGACGTGTCAGAACCACCACGACCCAGCGTCGTAATATTGCCTTCGCCATCGACACCCTGAAACCCGGCCACTACAACAATGCGGCCTTTGGAGAGGTCGGTGCCGATACGCTCAGCGTCAATCCCCTGAATACGAGCCTTTCCGAATGAGTCGTCGGTGAGAATCCTGACCTGGGCACCGGTATAGGAGCGGGCCTCATAGCCATCACTCTGCAATGCCATACTCAGCAAGGCGATGGTTACCTGCTCTCCGGTGGTTACTAGAACGTCCAATTCCCGCGCAGAAGGCTTAGCACAGATGTCATGGGCAAGCGCTAACAAACGGTTGGTTTCCCCACTCATAGCAGATAGCACGACCACCACGTCGTGGCCTTCATCACGTGTCCGCTCGACCCGCTTGGCCACACTTTTTATACGATCAATGGTACCGACTGAGGTTCCACCGTATTTCTGAACAATTAACGCCATTGAAACATTTCTTCAGTAGATTTTAACGATTCGCTATCGCACGGGACTGTTACAGGATCGCAACAATAGCGGTTCTCAATATGAAACTAAAGGCCTGTATTGTATACCTTTTGTTGCCTGGTCAACTTGCTTTTCCGACCTTTTCAACAGCCTTTGATCCGTTTTAATTCAATTTTTCCGACACCCAGTTTTCCACCGACCCGAGGGCAACCGCAAGATTCGCCACATTCGGGCCTCCCGCCATCGCCAGATCCGGCCTACCGCCACCACGCCCCCCCAATTGTTGGGCAACGTGATTGACAAGATCACCTGCTTTCACTTTTGATGTCAGGTCTTTGGTTACCCCGGCCACCAGGTTGGCTTTTTCTCCGCCTAATCCCAGAACGATAATGCCGGAGCCTAATTTGTCTTTCAGTTTATCAACCATATCCCGCAGTGCTTTAGGATCAACCCCGTCCACTTCGGCACTCAACACCTTCACTCCGGCTACGTCCTTAACCTGCTGCAGCAGTTCGTCGCCGGCACTGCTGGCCAGCTTGGCTTTCTGCCGCTCCAGTTCTTTCTCCAGAATCTTGACCCGGTCAAGCGACTGCTGAACTCGCTCAAGCACCTGTTCCCGGTTGGTTTTCAGCAGGCTGGAAATGGCGTCGACCGTGTCTTCCGTCGCATCAATCCAATCCATCGCGGCCTGACCACTCACCGCTTCAATTCGGCGGATACCCGCCGCGACACCGGTTTCTGAAATAATCCGGAAAACGCCAATATCTCCGGTCCGGGCAACGTGGGTGCCTCCGCATAATTCGATGGAAAACCGATCCTGCCCCATAGTCAGGACTCGCACTTCATCGTCGTATTTTTCACCGAACAGCGCCATAGCGCCGCAGGCTTTGGCGTCATCAATGGCCATAAGTTCGGTGCTCACTTCACTATTGCCACGAATCTGTTCATTCACCAAACGCTCCACAGCCCGAATCTCTTCCGGCTTCATTGGCTCCATATGAGTGAAGTCAAAACGCAGCCGGTCGGCACCCACCAGTGACCCTTTCTGTGTTACATGGGAACCCAACACCATGCGCAATGCCGCATGCATTAAGTGTGTTGCAGAGTGATTAAGTCGAATAGCCTGGCGACGGGAGTTGTCGATTACCGCCGTTATAGCATCCCCCACCTGGAGCGAGCCTGACGTCATTACTCCGTGATGCAAATGGGCTTGACGTTCTTTACCGGTATCAATGACTTCGAATGACGCATCCGCCGAGTTTATAAAACCTACATCTCCAATCTGGCCGCCGGATTCCGCATAAAATGGCGTGCTGTCCAGCACGATAATGGCTTCCTGTCCGGCCATCACCTGCGCTACGGACACACCACCCACAAACAGCTCCGTGATGGTGGCCGGTGCCTCCGATTGCTGATATCCCGTAAACCCGGTTGCCGTTAGCACCTCAATACCATCATGATACCCAGACTTGAATTTACCGGCTTCTTTGGAGCGGCTTTTCTGTTGGTGCATCGCCTGCTCAAAACCGGTTTGATCGATCGTTAACTCACGTTCACGGGCGATATCAGCCGTCAGGTCAGCGGGAAAGCCATAAGTGTCATAAAGCTTGAATACCAGATCCCCTGGTATCTGCTTGGCTTGCAATGATTCCAGCTCCTGGTCAAGAATACGCAATCCTTGCTCCAGTGTTTTGGCAAACTGCTCTTCTTCAAGCTTCAGAATCTTTTCAATCTGTGTCTGAGCTTGCCGCAGCTCCGGATAGGCATCCCCCATTTCCAATACCAGCGGCTTCACCAATTTATAGAAAAACAAATCTTTCATTCCGAGCTTGTTTCCGTGGCGGATTGCCCGCCGCAATATGCGCCTCAGCACGTAGCCCCGGCCTTCGTTAGAAGGCATCACACCATCGGTGATCAGAAAGGCACAGGAACGGATATGATCGGCCACTACGCGCAGGGATTTTTCTTCCAGATCCTGTGTACCAATCACTTTGGCCGCGGCATTAAGCAGATTTACAAACAAGTCGATTTCGTAGTTACTGTGCACGCTTTGCATCACTGCAGCGATTCGTTCCAGGCCCATGCCCGTATCAACCGAGGGCTTGGGTAGCGGCTGCAACTCGCCGTCCGGCTGCCGGTCATATTGCATGAACACCAGATTCCATATTTCTATATAGCGGTCACCGTCTTCCTCCGGGCTACCCGGTGGCCCGCCCCACACATCAGCACCATGATCATAGAATATTTCAGTACAGGGACCGCAAGGACCCGTGTCCCCCATCTGCCAGAAATTACTGTCTGCACCCAGGCGCGAAAAACGCTCGGGGTCGACTCCCATCGTTTCCAACCAGATTTTTTCTGCTTCCTGGTCATCCTGATATACAGTGATCCACAGCTTTTCCTTCGGAAGCTTCATTACGCCAGTGAGAAATTCCCAGGCGAAGCGGATTGCATCTTCCTTGAAGTAATCGCCAAAACTGAAGTTACCCAGCATCTCAAAAAAGGTATGGTGACGAGCGGTATAACCCACGTTTTCAAGATCGTTATGTTTCCCCCCTGCTCGCACGCAACGCTGGGACGACGTGGCTCGGGTGGACTGCCGCTGTTCACGGCCCAGGAACACGTCCTTGAACTGCACCATTCCGGCGTTGGTGAACAACAAAGTAGGATCGTTTCCAGGCACCAGAGAGCTGCTGGGCACGATTTCATGTCCCTGGGAAGCAAAGTATTGGAGGAACGCTTGTCGGATTTCAGAGGTTTTCATAGATTCGGATTTGTGAACTAGCAGTTGGTTATGCGAGGTGATAGGCATTTCTCGCCATAAAGGCGCGAGTTTACCATCTATTGCGGCGCTTTCATCTACTGGATGAGTGAAAAATGGTCTCTGCTCTGATTATTTATCAGGATTCATTGCATATTGTATCTGATCAACGCTGAAACCCCGGTATTGCAGGAAGCGAAACTGCTTTGACCGCTGCTTCATATCCGTTGCAGGTCCGGGACCGAAGCGGCGCTCATAGGCTTCCCGGGCCTGCTCGAACCAATCGACCTCAGCGGCTTCCATAACCTGGCCTACCAACTCAGGCGCCACTCCCTTGCTCTGGATTTCCCGGGCAATACGCAACGGACCGTGGCTCCGAGACAGCCTGGCGTTAAGCATCATGCGGGCGTAACGCTCATCGCTTTGCAAACCTTGTTCAATTAACCCTTTCAGCTCTGCATCGACCAGCGCTGCATCAAACTTTGAGGTCAACCGGGTTGTCAATTCGCGTACGCTGTATTCACGCCGGGACAACAAACGTAGAGCGCTCTCCTTTACCTGCGCTTTTGTCTGCCCATCTGCGTCGCGCCCGTTGCTTTGCCCGGAATTACTATTAATGAGCAACTTCTTCTGCGTTCTGAGCCAGCACTTTTTCCAGGCGTTGCAAAGCCTCCGACGGCTTCATCCCTTTGATCGCTTTGCGTGCATCAAATTCAGCGCACTCCTGAACTTTACTCTGCGCTGGGCGCCGACCTTTTACATCACCCTCTTTGATTTGTTTAACCAGCGCGTTAATTTCCAATTTGGCCTGCTCACCATATCCACTCAGATCGGTGGCCAACACTTTGACCTCATCAAACCGTTGTTTCATTTCATCTGACAATTCATCATAAGCGGCCTTGGCTTTGGCCTTCACGACTGCCGCTTTCGACGCTGTGCGTTTCATTACGGACTCGGAATCGGCTTTTAACCCGGCGGCTGATTGCAATGCGGCATCAGCTACCGTAGCAGCTTTGGATGAAACTGACCTTTTGAGATCGGCTGTGCTGTTTTTTGACCTTCCTACCGTGCGGGTTGCACTGATTTTTTCGACCCCCAGCAAGGTTGTTTTTTTATCCTTCGACCAGGCTTGTTCGCCTTCTTCCACCAGCTCATCAAACACCCGCAGGGTTTCTTCACGCATCAGATTCAGGGTGCCGGTGCTGATCAGGCTGATACGCCCCACCAAAGTATCTGACCCACCTACACTTTCACCCATTTCCAATATTTGCTTATAGAGACGATCCCGTTCATGTTCAACGAGACTGAGCAGGCCCACACCGGCCAGCCCAAATCGCCTTGCGTTGATTTTCATTTTTTCAGCGAATGAAGTGTCTTCCGATACGAGCTCAGCTAACTTAGTCATACGTAGTCTCTCTATCAAGTTGGGGTGTTGCGTTTGAGGAGCCTTGCAAACCAGCGTCGCCGACTCCAACCATCCATAGCGTGTTAGCAGTTAATGCTACACACATTTTATAACAATGAAAAAGCCCCTGTTAACAGGGGCTTTCAAGAAATACCGCTGGGACTAACGAGTCAGTCACCCAGGTGCCGGATTTGAAAAGGTCATAGTCCCGTCATCGAGTTGACCAAAACGTAACATTGCCAGATCCATTGCGTAATTTTGATGCAATTTCCAGGGGGCGACCGAACCCTGCTTGGGCAGTTTTGACATCGCTCTCTGTAGATACCCTGACCGCATTTCAATGAACGGTAACGCCTCTACACTACTATCCGCCAAGCGCGGCGTGCATTGACGTAATTTACGTTTATCCATTTCCTTGATCAAACGGCACAGGAACTCACTGGTAATATCTGATTTCAGCGTCCAAGACGCGTTGGTGTATCCGAAGATCATGGCAAAATTCGGTAGGTCCTGAAACATGACACCCTTGTAATTCATTGAGTTGGAAATCACAAAGGGTTTACCGTCCACTTCCAACTGAGTACCGCCCAGCATTTGTAAATCCAACCCCGTGGCGGTAATGATGATGTCCGCCTCCAACTGCTTTCCGGATTTCAGCAAAATCCCTTTTTCGGTAAAGGTTTCAATATGATCGGTCTCGACAGAGGCGTTGCCTTTGCGGATAGCGCGGAATAAATCCCCGTTTGGAACCGCACACAAGCGCTCGTCCCAAGGATTATATTGCGGAGAAAAATGAGTCATATCAAAGTCGGGACCCACTTGCTTTCGCACCTGCCCCAGCAATAAACGGCGCACCATTTTCGGTTTGGCCCGGGCCAGACGATAAAACGCCATCTGGAAACCGATTTGTCTGGTACGGGCCATCCGGTATACCAACCACGCGGGTAAATACTTGCGCAATTTTATGGCAACTTTGTCTTTCAGGGGAACCGACGCCACGTAGGACGGGGATCGTTGCAACATGGTGACATGTGCCGCCGCTTCCGCCATCGCCGGAACCAATGTTACCGCCGTTGCACCGCTACCGATCACCACAACCCGCTTGTCCCGGTAATCCAGTTTATCAGGCCAATGCTGGGGATGAATAATCTGCCCGCCAAAACGATCACTACCCGGGAATTCCGGGGTATAGCCTTTGTCATAATTGTAGTACCCGGTACACCCGATAAAGAAATTACATTGAATCTGAAGCGGTTGCGGTTCGTCTACTCGCTGAACCTGAACCGTCCACAGTGCCTGATCGGAGTCCCATGAGGCGCTTATTACCTTATGACCAAACCGAATGTTACGCTCGATATTATTTTCGCGCGCGGTTTCTTCAATGTAGTGGCGGATATCTTCTCCATCCGCAATCGACTTTGGATTGTTCCAGGGTTTAAAACTGTATCCCAGCGTGAACATATCCGAGTCTGAGCGAATGCCGGGATAACGAAACAAGTCCCAGGTACCGCCAATGGCATCACGAGCTTCCAGAATGGCGTAGGTCTTTTTCGGGCAAATTTTTTGCAAGTGACGGGCTGCGCCAATACCGGAGAGCCCGGCACCGACAATCAACACGTCGATTATTTCAGACGTCATATTACGGTCTCATTTTCACTGTGTCTGCTTCGCCATGAACCGCTTAAAAGGGGCGCGATCACGATTAATTTGAGTTGCTGGTCGGCTAATAAATAAACACGATGTACTAGAACACATCCCGATCGGGGTTGTCATTGGTTGTTTGTGCCGAAAACAATGCAGATTAGGCCAAGAACACAGGCAAAAGGCCAGCGGAGATTGGGTGGATTTAAGACAATTCAGGCGGTTTGGGCGCGAAGCTCATAAGCGTCGGAAGCCAGACTGAGAGCCGACAAATCAAGTACTTCTACCTCTTTTCCATCCACCAGAATAATGCCCTGTTTTTGCAATCGGGTAAAAACCCGGGACACTGTCTCAACAGCCAATCCGAGGTAGTTGCCTATGTCGTTTCGGGACATAGCCAAACGGAAGCCTAACGGAGAGAGGCCTCGCCGGGTATGGCGATGAGAAATGCTCATCAACAAGGCAGCGATACGTTCTTCTGCACTTTTTTTGCTTAGCAACCTGATGAGCAGTTGGTCGGATTGAATTTCTCGACTCAATAGCTGAAAAAAATGGCGCTGTAACGTAGGCATTTTGGCGAAAAGTATTTCCAGTTTATCGAAGGGTATTTCACACACTGCAGCGGTTTCCAGTGCTTTGGCAAAGTTGGTGTGCCGATTCATACTGATGCCGTCGATGCCCAGCAATTCTCCCGGCAAATAAAACCCAGTTACCTGCTCTTCGCCATTTTCCGACACTGCATAGGTTTTTAGCGTCCCGCTACGCACTGCAAAAATGGAGTGAAACGGATCACTTGCGCGAAACAAGTACTCTTCTTTGCGCAGAGGCCGGCTGCGTTTAATGATACTGTCCAGTTCCACTAATTGCACTGCGTTCACGGCCACCGGCAAGCATATCGGGTTCAAGCTACAATCTTTACATGAAATATCAATAGCGCGAATGGATAAGCGATTGACAGGCTGATTATCGGTGGGCATGGCGTTGTGCTTCCAAATTCGAAGTTGGCTACCGGGCAATACTTGCAATTGACTGCCGTGATATTAACACGTAAAGGCGTGTTTGGAGAACCATACCCCACTCCTTTGGCATCACTCCTGTGTGACGCTTGCATCGAATTTTGCAAGTATCGTGTCGAGTTTTGTGATTCCCGAGGAAAAGTCGAAATTGGCGATTGAGTCTACTAAAGATACGACTTCGACTTCCCCTGCCAAGGCCAGCAGACTGTGCGTCAATAAATGGATAGCGTCCGCATCCTGGACCTCGTGGCGTTGAAGGCTTTCGCGTAACTGCCGCAACTGCAATAACAATTGACTCACCGGCACTTGCGGGACGGTGTTCTGAATATCCGGTTCAACCGTGTAAGCATATTGCTGTATGGCTTTTTCACCCGACAGGACTTCGAGCAAAGCGTCGTCCAGTTTCAACAATTGGCCAACAATTTCGGTTTGACTCTGGCCATTGCAAAGGCCGTGGATTACCTTAGCGATACCAGCAACCCGGGTTAATCCCAAGTTAGCGGCGACGCCAATCAATTTATGACACGCCTGACTCAGCGCCTTCCATTGCTGTTCTTCTGCGAGCGCCCTGAACTCAAGAGAAGACTTTCCGAAACGAACGCAGAATTCATCTACAAGTACGGCGTATCGCCGCCAACTGCCCCGGGTTCTGCTGAGCGCATTGTGCAGATCATACCCCGGTAGCTCCCCGATATCCTGAAGTGAAGATGAGCCACCAAAAGTGAGTAACCTCCGGGACCAATCATTGAATTCCTGTGGTAAATGAGCAGCAATTTCACTGATCAAAAGATCCGGATCGAACGGCTTTGCAACCAAACCATTCATTCCGGTAGCGTAAACCTGCTCTCTTTGTTGCGGTGTCGTATTTGCGGTTAACGCGAGTACCGGCAATGCATCTTTAGGCCAACGTTCACGTAATTTACTGCAACATTCTATACCGTCCATAACCGGCATTTGCACGTCCATCAACACCAGGTCGTATTGCCGAGCGTATAGATCACTGAGCGCTTCCTCCCCGTTCCCCGCCATATCCACTTCCAGCCCGACTGCCAGTAAGTTTTCCTTTACCAGAATTTGATTGATCTCGTTATCTTCCACCAGCAATATTCGAGGTTTACGGGATAACGCCGCGTCCGGTTGTTGATTCGGCTTAACAACAAACTTCTGTTCCCCAATACGGGTCTGGCTGTTTTCGGTGCGCTGGAGACGTGCTTCCATAACACCTTCAAGCAGTTCGATCAGCTGTGACGCGCGTATCGGTTTTGAAAGGAAACCATCTGGCCTATAACTGTTTTCAGTCAAAATTTCATCCTGATCAAAAGCGGTGACCATAACAATGGAAGGCACCAATAACTGAGGTTTGGGAGGGAGTGCGAATATTTTCGGATGCTGCTGAAGGATCTGGACAGCAGTTTCGATGCCATTCATATCAGGCAACTCCCAATCCATTAATACAATCTGTATCTGGTGCTGGTATTGCTGCGCTAAAGCAATCGCTTCGGCTCCGGTGTGCGCTATTAATACATTGCAATTATGCTTACGCAGTATCTTACTTTCAGTGAGACAACAGACCGGATTATCATCGACCAACAAAACACACGTATCTTTCAATAGCGATGATTTACGCATAAGCTGGGGGTCGACGCCGTCTGCTGCAGGCTTTTCTTCCCCCAAACCCAGCGGAAGTTCAAAATGAAATGTGCTGCCCCGCCCAGGCTCACTGTCGGCCTTTAATTCACCGCCCATAGCGTTGACCAGCTGTCTGCAAATAGCCAAACCCAATCCGGTTCCACCAAACTGCCTGCTGACTGAAGCGTCTGCCTGAATGAAGGGACCGAATAGTCGCTTGCCATCATCGGGGCTAAAGCCGATCCCGGTGTCGGTGACCTTAAACTGCAACGCCACCGCAGTATCGGAACGGGATTTCAGCTTAACCCGCACCTGGACTCCACCTTCAAGGGTAAATTTGATGGCGTTGTCACACAGGTTGAGAAGCACCTGCTGCAACCGCAAAGGATCACCTATTAATGAAAAGGGTACGTCCACATCTTCGATAATAAAATCCAGATTCTTTGACTGGGCTTTTAAAGCCACCACCGCAGCCAGCTGCTCAAGCAACTCATTCAGGCTAAACGGAATGAGTTCCAATTCCAGCTTACCGGCCTCTATTTTTGAAAAATCCAGAATGTCGTTAATGATGCTCATCAATGATTGGGCTGCCGTGTCTACCGTCTCCAGAAAATAACGCTGACGGTCGGTTAGATTGGTCTTTAGCGTTAATTGTGTCATGCCGATGATTGCGTTCATCGGCGTTCTGATTTCATGACTCATATTAGCCAGAAATTCACTTTTTGCCTGATTCGCTGCTTCAGCCTGCTCACGGGAATATCGCTCAAATGCATGGGCCTGATAGGTAACGGTGACATCCATGGCTTCGACAATGATCCTGACCACTCTACCCGCCTCTACAACCGGGTTAAAAATTAATTCCATTTGCAATAAAGAGCCATCGGGACATTGGTGCTCGGCAGAAAAATGCGCAGAATGTCCTTTTAGCGCCTGCTTGGTGACCCGATGGAGTATGTCTCGCTGGCTTGGCGTGTGGCCCCACCAGGGTGATTGCCACAGCGCTACACCCATTACCTCTTCTCGGGATTGCGCGACCAGCTGATGTGCGGCGCGGTTACTGAATTGGATACACCCTTCGGTGTCAAGTTCGAGCACCACTTGCCAGGTGTCGTCCAAAATCCGCTTTTCAGGTGATTCGTCTTCTATTGAATGAATCACCACCAGACGTAGAAAGTGCGGCGAAGTTGCAACCTCTGTCAGGGACGCTTTAACGGAAATGGAACCCCCTTCCGGTGTCTTCAAACGAGAACAAAAAAATGGCGATGCTACTGCCGCTTCGCAATCAGGAAATAACGACTGATAGCCAACACCCAAAAGCTGCGCTTTGGTCTCGATAGTGAGCAAGCGCAGAGCGGCTTCGTTACAATCCACTAATACACCGTGTTCAAAAATGAACCGGGCCTTGTCAGATTGTTCAAATATAAGTCGAAGTAAATCATCTCTCTTGTGGTGTTCTATTCCCATGAGCAATGATAGCCATTCCCTGAATTGTGACTTCCTTATCAATTAAGACTAGCAGTTGTATCGCGGTTTGGCTTGACTGCGGGGGGCATTGTCTAAATTTAGAATTACAAGCTGCTTTGCAAACCACCTTAATGCCTAATCAGTACAAACAGTCTGTGCTCATTGTTGATGACGAGCCCCTAAATATCAGGGTGCTATCTCAAGCTTTAACGCCCTGGTATCGGGTGAAAGCAGCAACCAGCGGAGCCGAATCACTTACCGTTGCCACTAGCGATGATCGTCCGGATCTTATTTTGCTGGATATTTCCATGCCTGGCATGGACGGCTATGAAGTCTGCGCCAAGCTAAAATCCAACCCGCTCACTGAAGCTATTCCGGTCATATTCATTACCGCTAAAAATGCCACAGAAGATGAGGCCAAAGGCTTGGAACTCGGGGCTGTGGACTACATCACAAAACCTTTCAGCCTGCCGATTGTCATGGCCAGGATTCGCAACCAGTTATTGTTAAAAACAAAGACCGATATGCTGGAACAACTGGTGTCCATTGATAGCTTAACCGGGGTGTGTAATCGTCGGAGTTTTGACGAAATCCTGTTCCAGGAATGGCGTCGGTGTGGTCGTACTGGCAGCCAGTTAACGATCATCATGATTGATATCGATCATTTTAAAAACCTCAATGACCAATTCGGACATGTCGCTGGAGACCAGTGTCTGAAGCAAGTGGCCTCGTCCTTGAAAAACACCATGCGGCGCTCGTCAGATTCCATCGCCCGCTACGGCGGAGAAGAGTTTGCTTGTGTCGTTCCGGATGTGTCTCATGAAGAGGCAACGGAATTAGCCAATAACCTGCGACAGAAAATAGAATCGCTCAAAATCCAGAATCCGATTCGGGATAACCCGCAAAATACGGTGACGATTAGCCTGGGCGTTGCTACCACATCGCCGAACAGAAGCTTCACCGCAGCCGATATACTTAAAAAGGCCGATGAGGCGTTATATCAGGCAAAAGAAAAGGGCCGCAATCGTGTGATTGCGACCCTTTTCCAAAATCCGGAAGCTATTAATTAAAACTTTGGCCCGGATAAATGACCGATCAATAATCAGGCCTCTTCTAGCGCCTGATCTTCTTTTTTTGGTGGTTCGGTTACAAGCAGCTGATTGCGTATTTCCGTTTCAATTGTCTCTGCAATTTCCGGATTATCCTCCAGAAATTTAGCGGCATTCGCTTTACCCTGACCGATCTTGTCACCCTGGTAGGAATACCAGGCACCTGATTTCACCACCAAGCCACATGCTACCCCCAGATCAAGCACTTCACCCATATGATAAATGCCGGAACCATAGAGAATCTGGAATTCGGTTTGTTTGAACGGAGGCGCCACTTTGTTCTTTACTACCTTGACCCGAGTCTCATTACCGACCACTTCGTCACCCTGTTTAACTGCACCGGTACGGCGAATATCCAACCGGACGGACGCGTAGAACTTCAACGCGTTGCCCCCCGTGGTGGTCTCCGGATTACCGAACATCACACCAATTTTCATCCGGATCTGATTAATGAAAATAACCAAGCAATTTGCTTGTTTCACACTACCGGTAATTTTACGTAACGCCTGGGACATCAAACGCGCCTGCAAGCCGACGTGGGCATCCCCCATCTCACCTTCGATTTCTGCTCTGGGCACCAGAGCTGCAACCGAATCCACAATTATCACGTCAACCGCATTGGAGCGCACCAACATATCCGTTATTTCCAGTGCCTGTTCCCCTGTATCGGGTTGCGACACCAACAAATCATCAACGTTGACCCCAAGCTTACCGGCATAGAGCGGATCCAATGCATGCTCTGCATCCACGAACGCGCAGGTCAGGCCTTTCTTTTGAGCCTGAGCCACCAAGCTCAGCGTTAACGTTGTTTTACCGGACGATTCAGGACCGTAGATCTCAGCGATCCGCCCCTGAGGCATACCACCAATACCCAGCGCAATATCCAGACCCAAAGACCCGGTTGATATAGCGGGTATAGCCACATGAGCCTGATCACCCATGCGCATCACGGCGCCCTTTCCGAACTGGCGTTCAATCTGGGATAAAGCGGCGCTCAACGCCTTCTTTTTGTTGTCGTCCATTAATCACTCCTCACGCTGAATTTGCTGTATTATCGACTACCCAATCAATTACTGTATATTTAAACAGTATTATTGTGATCCATCAAGTAAGTCCGGCAATTCTTTTGTCTTTTCCTGCTCTGCCTTGCCAAGCGCAGGGCATTTCCGCAAGCGAACCAACAGTCCCTGCAACGCCAGCGTGACAGCCGCAGCACGCACATCACGCCGCTCACCGGGCAGCATAGCCAACGAGCTGTCCACCACTCCCTCGATGTTCCAGGCCAGCCAGACCGTGCCGACCGGCTTCTCGTCGGTGCCCCCGGTTGGGCCAGCAATACCGCTGATGGCGACTGAAAACTGCGCTTTGGATTTCTTAAGCGCACCCACGGCCATTTCCTCTACGGCTTTTTGACTCACGGCCCCCTGCTGATTCAAAGTACGTAGCTTCACGCCCAGCATTTGCTTTTTGGAATCGTTGCTGTAAGTCACAAACCCACGATCGAACCATTCTGAGCTGCCCGCCACCTGGGTAATAGCCTCGGCCACCCAACCTCCGGTGCAGGATTCCGCGGTCGCAATTTTTTTATTTTTATCCGCTAACAAGAGTCCCAATTGGGAAGCCAATGCTTCTATCAGTAAGACCTGATCCGAGTACAACAACATAGATAATTTCTGCGCATCCAAAAAAGTGTTGAGGATTTTACCTGTAACGGCGCTCCGGCACTACGACAACAGCGCCAAAATTACTTAGGGTTAATCTGTGGCATTACTTCCGATGGCTTAGAGAGGCTTCCAAAGAAACCGATTCAAGTTACAATGCGACCCAGATATTCATCGCTGAGCCTGCCAACAAGAAAACTGAGATAAGATGTCCACAGCCGAGCAATCTTTAAGCAATCACACCCCCATGATGCAGCAGTGTATAATGCCTGATATACTAAGTAGTTAGCGTCCTCCCTCAAGAAAACTACACCACGAGCTACACTCAATTATCACTGATCGCCCTCTAAAGCACACCACTCAAACCAGGAAATAAAGCATTATTTATCAATGCGTTATCTCGCTTTCTGTACGCGACCCAAAACAGCTAAATAATTTAGTTTTTGGCCGCATTTCTTAGCTGACTAAATGTTTTAGATAACGCTCAAGATTAAGTGCTGTAAGCCGATATAACACATAAGAATTTGTGCTTATTATGCACTGAACTTCACCACAATTTTGCCTAAGAAACCTTTATAGCTACTTAGCGAATCATGAATAACGATTGATAGATTATTACGCTCGGGAGGCTCGTCTCTAACACTGGGATTAGTCAGTTCCCAGCGTTAGAGACGAAAAGAGATTGAATGAAAACGCTTAGGGTCGAGCTAACAACTTGGCTCGAATTTTTGAAAGGGTTTGAGTATATACAGCCGCATACCTAGACGCTGGTAATACATCCACAACCACCCAGCGATCTTTAGGATTAACCGAACTATCAACACCCGGCTGACCATCACCACCGCTTGGCCCGATACTTCCCCTAGATCCACGACCATGTCCACTTCCACCGTTTGAACCACCTTGGCCACGTGCACCACCTTCACCTCCGCTACCTAATGCACCGCCAGACGCTCCGACATCAAGCCGCAATGATTTAAGCAAATCTTCTTGAGAATCATCAGGCATTTCGTCATTTACCACTAGATAAACAAATACTTTACCCGCGTTACCTCCATTACCTCCATTTCCGCCTTGGCCACCATCCCCACCACTTGAAGGTGGATGACCTGCAGCTCCGTCTCCACCTTGGCCTCCAGCCCCCCCTTGCTGGCCCTTTCCTCCATCACCTCCATTAGCATGCAATCGGAGTGTCGAACCAGGTTTAATCAAAGGTAAATGCAAAGAAATATTTGCGGCGTGTTCACCATTCTGCGCAGATGATCCGATAGCACCTGCCCCACCCCTACTCGATGACCTTCCCTTTGGTTCACTCCAGGAATGACCAACTTTTCGGGCATCACGTCCGTTTCCTCCTTGAGCTGCCTGCCTTTCTTTATCAGGGGCATCAGCCCCATCTGCCTTGATGTACAAGAATTGGACACCAGATGCATCTAAAGTTTGAATGTTAAAATTTTTCACAGCATTGATCTGGGTTTGTGCACCTGTATATTCGATTGAAGCCCCATCAACTGATGAAAACTTTTCAGACACTAGAGTCAAAGACCCATCGGTCTCGAGGGTAGAGTTTTTGCCCAGTACTATGGTTGTAAATTCATATGCACCAGATGGAAGCATTCTCACTTCACCTTCACCCAAAACCAACTCTTTGCCTAAGTTTTGCGCAAAACCGGCTTGTGCAACAAATGCCCCCACGATAAAACCAGTAATTAATTTCGACTTCTTCATTTTCATATCACCTTAATGTTTGAATGTTGACGACCGCTACCTTCAAATTTTCTAATCAATAGAATGCCTAATATTAACTGTCGTATTCCCGTTATCTCGGCCGACACCAATTGAAGTAGATCGATCCAACATCAATCTATTGTCATGCGTCTTGTCACGCATATTCTCCCGCTCCCTGTCACTACGAATCCTTTCGCCTGTCTTAAGGGCAGAATGGAGATTCCGTTCAACCCGTTCAGACTCAGAAGCACTTGCAATTTTTGTGGAAAATACAAGTAACGCAATCAGGAGCGATAAACATAACTTATTCATATATACACCTCATTTTTCTAGTAATCAGTTAATGGAATTTGGCCTACAAGCCCAAGCTTTTCTTTATCTTCGCTAAATCACTGCCATCCTTGTTGCAAGAGCCAGGGTGATTTGCGACCATAGCACCGCACTTAAAAAGCCCATGCTCCTTAGTGCAGCTAGTAATAGAGCCAACGCAGGTCCCTTTGCTTTTCGCTGATCGCTCGGCGGTTTCAAGTACCATAACCTGCGCTTCTCTAACTGTTTCGCCGTAGCCAAACACTTCAGTTCCAGCGAATGTAGTTGTCGAAAGTGTCACCAATAAAACACCTAATCCCAGCTTACTCTTAATCATCATGCTCTCTCTTTGTAGTTAAATGTGGGGGCAGTTCGCCCCCTCGCCTGACTAAGAATTACAAAAAGATCCAAGTTGAGCTTTCGGAAATTCTGATGTTTCGTAAGTCTTTCTTACTTTTCTTACCAACTTTCCAAACTTTCGTCATATAATCCGAAGGAATTTTCTGGACTATTTTAAGAAGACATGAATGGAATTGGGGGCTGAGAAGTGGATCAGGAAACTATTGCCATAGACTGGGAGGCGTGGTGCAAGGAGAATGCACCACAAATGTGGGCATTGATTTACAATAGTGATCGCACTCCATTAGCAACCTCGTTAAGTGTTGATAAAGCTCAGTTAACAAAGTTAATTAATAGTCAAAGGAAGAGCAAATCGAGTATGGAGGCTCGTTCTGCTGATTTAGCTGATCAGGGAAAAATACCAAGCTCATTCTCCGCAAGAACGATTACAAATGCACAAAAAGGCAAAAAAATTGAAGCCCGCAAAATCATATCAATAGCAATAATGCTGGAGGCATCACCTGATCAACTATTAACCAACAACAAATTCCGTACGACACAACCCCAACCAGCACCAGCTAGCCCTAACTCCCATTCAGGCGTAACCGTTAGAAAGCATGCAATGAGAGCATCAAAAGGATTAGGCCTTTACATGATAGCAATCCTTGTGCTAGTTGTTTTATGCGCACTAGTTGGTTGGAAATCAATCGACCGCGCTTCGAGGATATTGACAGCTGAAGTTGGGCAGATCCCATTACGGAAGAGTAACTTGAAATCGCTTCTTAACACTAAGGAGAGGCTCAACTTATCCTGCATACAAGATTTATCCAGCCTTGATGAAGGAGCGGAGACTCTAACTGCTTGGTCTACGACACAAGCGTACCTAGCTGTACGCGATGAAATAGACGATATAATGGTTCCGAAGCTCCTAAACTACATTGAAGCCAAAAAGCTTTTGGATTGCGGGTGCTGGGCAGAACTTAACAGTGAAAAATCAGAGGATGCATGGAACTTTATCTCTGGATGGATACTTTTCGCATACGCGAAGGCTGGAATCAAAAATGACGGTCTAGTCAACAACATCTTGTATCTTCAATCGCGTGGCGCATGGGCATCATCGTACAAGTATAGGTCTCAGGAGTACCAATCAACTTACTCTACTGCTTGGATTTTACTTGGGCTAAAAGCTTACTACAAAGCCAGTCTTACTAATGATGAAATACTAAACAATAGAATGAAGAATAGCATCAGAGATGCGGAACGTTGGCTCTACCTTAAGAAAGAAGGAGGGAGCTTGTGGAGGCTATACCCTAACATAAGAAAAAATAGAGTCTCAATGAGCATCTCAGGACTTGTAATATATGCGTTAAATGTCGAACCAGCATCAGAATATCAGGAGATTAGCCGATTGTGGGTAAACTCTTTGAAAGGGGAAATCTATTCTGTAGGTGAATCAGAAAGGCCTCATGTGGAGATCTACGATGAAAAAGGTGCCGTAGCGCTGATAGACGACTTTACATACATTGTGTTGCCATGGATGACGCTTGCTACGCTGGAGTCATACAACGACCTTGATTTTTGGGGTAAATTCACGGCTCTTAGCTGGTTAGAGTCAAACATTAATCAAAATAGCATGCAATCTGCAGACAAGGATTTTAATAATTGGTGGAGAGCAGAACTATTGTTCTCGTTGAACGAGGTAGCCAAAAAAGCGATTTATTTACAGTAATCTTTACATATGATCACCATATTTTAGGGCTAACCTCTCTAGCGCAGTGCGTGAAGCGCCCTCATATTCTCCAAACAACTCCGTTGCTGTGGTGTTACAAGAATCGAGAAATGAAAAAGCTTCCTTCGCTTCTGAAGCGCATATATCGAATCGCCATAGTACTGTCCGCCCGCCTTCAACATGATTCACAAAATCTTCCAAGCAATCAAAGGGCGCGCGTATTAGCGTCGCATATCCTAGCTGCCTGTTAGCTCGGGGATTTTCCCCTTGCTCTAACTTAAGAATTTCAACACCGAATTCTTTCCACCGACTTTCTACACTTCTATCGAGTGCCCAAATACTGACAAAGGATGCTCCAGCCGAGGAACTTATTCTGTCACTGAACGCAAAATAGGCAGCAATGAAGGGGCTTGAAGTCCAATCGAGCAAACGAGTGGGCATTCCATAATGCTGAGCTAGTCCGAGAACCTCATGCCGGTTACAGGTTTTAGAGCCAATCCGCTTAAGCTCATCGACTAGAAATTCTTCCAGTTCGTTAAACCTTTCTACTCTAGCCTGCAAGGAAAGAGAGTGAAACGCCCTGTCGAACGATGATCGTAGTTGATAGTCCTCATTCCCGTGTCCCCTAAAGATGAAAGCGTCCCTCTTAAATATCCGATCCTCAAACAACAAACTAGGAAACTCAGACATAAATTCAGAAAATGTACGGTATTTGGTGATTTCAATAGGAGAGTCAGACATCGACAGCTCCTGGCGCAACGTTCAGATTAATTTCAAGATCCAAAGCGTGGATTAGAATTGGGTGAAAGGCATAAAGCCGACACCCCTGGGGAATGGAAAATCCCACTCCTTCTGACAGATTACAAAATTCGAAATCTGGGTCAGAATCTCTTCGCTTGACTCCAAGCAGTCCATTCTGCCAAAGAATAGTTCCCATATTCACACCTTCAGCTATTTCATTTTTAATGAAACCGCTAGCTTCAACTAAATCTCCTTCAGTAAAACTCTCCCTCCCAACGTAACCAATGAAATCTTGAATTGGTTTCTGCCGGCTATCTGCATATGCGCCTTGCGACACATACCAGTCAGAATATCCATGTTTAGCTGCGTAAAGTGGCACATCATGGGACGCTAATTGATTAGCACATATAGTAAGTTGCTCTATAGCAAACGATTTGGAGTTTTTATGAACGATTTGCGTGAACTGGTCCAACCAATTTTCAGGCATATTATTTGGATTTTTGAGACGTTTTTCCACTATTTCGTTGCCAAGTTGTACAATGTCTCGTGGTAATAACCTTGTGTGTCGGATTAGATATCGCTCGATTCTCTCGCTACCACCTTGCCTAGTAGGGGGCGTTATTTCGGAGAGACTAGCAAAATTTGCAATATCAGTATACCGCCCAATTTCAGGGGGAACTTGTAGGATTTTCTCTAGAAAGAATATTCTTATGGCTTCATAATCCCAATCTAAAATACTAATCTCTGGGGCATTTCTATACCTTTCCCGGTGCTCGCTATTTTCTAGTATCGATAAATACACAGTATCCCTAACGGCTATAACGATGTGTAATCTTGCGCTCAATGCATTATGTTTCCGCGCAAATCTCATAACAGCAGTGAACAATCCTTTCTGGCATTTCAACCATTCCATTGGAGCTTGTTTAAAATCCTCATCCATTCCGTCAAGATAGAAAAATATAGGGGGGCAAGTTTTTAGCGCGGATGCCAAATATCTTTGAATATCGTCCCATGCAGGATGATTAAAATACTTCATAAAATGGCTTTCACTTCTAAACTTGAAAATAATGTCATTCAATTCAGCATAAACAGTACGTTCGACGTCGTACTTGGGTAATATTTCCCCAAAGTAGGGAGAAATCTGACTCGCTAACCGTTCAATGTTGTAGTCTTTTAGGAAGTACTTCTTCGTTATCAAATAGCTTATGCAGGATCTTATAATCGCCAAACGCCATGCTTTTTCCCAGGCCTCATCTACGTTGTGATTCTTGAATTGTTGGCAAAAACCCACAATCGCATCAGTTCCCGGTATATCTTCAGTTAGCTCAGCAGAAAAAACAGATTCATCTTGCCTTGTTGAGTCTTGCAACCTTCGCAGGTACAAAGTTTTGCCTGCTCCTTTTTTGCCTACTATTATTCTGACGGATCTAGAACTCTCTGGTGCGGATATGCCATTCGGGAACTTTCTCTCGTCTAATCTAACAAATTCGCTAATTCTTTCTTGAAATGTGCCTTTAGATCCATCGGGATTTCCAAAGGCCCTGACACTCGCGTCCATTTTATTCTCCTTATTATTCTCGCTCACATAATCTAAAAGCTATGACCCAGCAAGTATGGGAAGGTATGAGGTTAGTACATTGAGAAAACGCCTTTCATAAGCACTTGTCTACCTGCTCATGCCAAAATCATTAGCTAGCAAAGTACCAGACAAAAAAACATGAATACAGTCACAAAAACTCAATAAAATCATGAATAGTGACATCTGTTATGCGGGGTGTTTTTTGATCAACTCAAATTAAATGAGGTCATGATTTAAGTTGCAGCAATCGGCTAATAGCTAGCCGATCAGTTGCATCGAGCGAATCTGGGTCTGAAGGATCGAAGAGGCCAGTAGCGGATCTCATGAAATCGAACTCGTCTGGCTCTAATCTTGAGTACTCTGCTCCGCTGATACCTTCAGCTGTAGCAAGCTTATATCGAGGGTCGCGAATCAAGACCACCTGTGAGGGGGTAGGTGTCGCATTGTTATCCTGATTCTGAGTCAACATGGTTCCAGTTATTATGCGTTCTGTCGGACCACCTAAAGATCCAGTGTACATTAAGATAACATCTTCAATACCCCTCAAGCTATCTCCAAACCGCCCCTGAAATATCCATGTCCACCAGTGACTTGATTGTACTCCAACCAAACCATCATATTTGTACAGGTTGACGCCTTTGTCGCTGTAACTGGGAATGTTGAGCTTCACCTTAATAGATCGACGACTATTTCCATCATATTCAAATGATTTGTGAGGCACTGGATAACGAATCGATAAAGCTGATTTAACTAACACCCCGTGCGGGAATTCAGAAGGATTAGCTGCCTTATTGATGTCAAATCTATAGAGGTAATAACAGCCCGAAAAGCTCGTGCAAAATTCCTTTGCAACTTTTCTTGAACAGGATAGACTGCGAACAAGAGGATAACTAGACGCATACGTTGCATCCAATTGGAAACGGCATTCTTGCTGGCTCAAACCCAGTAAACTCCCAAACTTGAAAACTGGTATATTAGTGACGTCTGTTATTGGCCTCTCAGTTCCGAACACCTTTGGGAAAACACACAGTAAGTTACTTTCAAGTTCACGCAGAGATTGTCCTGTAATACCGCGCCCCTTTGCGTAATCTCTCAGTTTTTTAACCTCAATGATAAAAAATGGGCTGCCTTTCTCGAATTTGATCTGCCAGGCCTTGTTTCCCGCCCCTCCCCCAGCACCGGATTCGATTAATACTCCGCCGCCTAAAGGTCTATTCACTAGTGAGCTAAATAGATACTCTAATAGCATTAACTTCCGCGTAATTTTTGAATTTGCAACGGCCATTTTCTGCTCATTCTTAACCGATAGTAGTTCCATACAACGCATCTATTTGCGATTATTCAATGCATTGAAATGTTCACAGCCATCGACGAGGTTCCAACTTAATAATGCTTAGGGAAGGAAATAGTTCTCGTTGACCCTAGTTTACAAAGCTCATAACTTAGTGAATCAGTATCCATGATACATTCTAGAAAGTCTAAAATTATTTAGGTGTATAACTGAGCATTTATTAAATGTCAGATTGCTTTAAAATCATCCCCATATAGCACCATAGTTCTGTGTTTGACTCCTTGACGTTCAAGTATTAACCGTAATTTTAGCCTGCTCATAATTCGAACAAAGCTTCTTAACCCTGCCAGTCAGCACCATCTTCCCTTTCGTTGCCCTATCCGTCCAATAATGCCCTTCTAATCCAATAACAGGGCTGCCATGAACATCCAACGAAAAAGCCCCGTAGTGAATCTCGCTGCGAACGCCCTGCAGCTCAATACTTGGCTCATTTCGATACACCCCCACCAACTTGAACAGATCATCATCTTCCTGAACTTCTACGCTATGCGCTACCAGCACAGACTTTGATTCCTTTGTAAACAGTCGCAAACTCAACGAGGTTAGCGTTTGCCGCACAACAGCATACCCCTTAATCGGGGGAATGATTTCGTTTGTCTCGGGGTTAACCCAACCACTTTGTAGCTCAACCTTCCATGTACCGCGTAAATCCGGGCGCTTAACATACCAGCCACGAAAAACAGGCCAAGCCCAGAACGTCTTATTGAAAAAGGTCACAACAAAAAACGTCACACCCACAACAAGACTGAATGGCTTCAAAAACCTTAGATCCAATACTGGCATGCCCTGCGCCCACAAGGCCAGCAACCAGACAAGAATTGTAAAACCAATAAATGAGGCAACATGCATTCTAGTCAACATCATTTTGAAAAACCTATGTATGACCAGGCATCCACTAGGAAATTACAGGCATCGTCCCGCGTCCACGGTTGAGATGGGCGAAAAAGGTATTTAAGCTCGCTAACCTCACCCCATTCCCGGCACCTGTTTTCATCAGAAACAGCGTTAAATAGAAAGCTAATCACGGCTCTCATGGTGTCGTAATAGGTCACTCTCATTAACAGCTCGTCCGGCACATTAAACACCAAGCATTCGAGTAAGAAGCTAGGAACCTTGTCGGCTGATTTTATGCCCTTGAGTGCCATTTCATTAGAAAGCGTTTTTAGTACACGAACCACCCGCTTGAACCGGCGACTGGTAGAGGCATTCTTTTTCACGCCTCTATCATAATGCTGCTCTGGCCAATTTCGCACTCTTGGCGGGCTAAAGTCATCGGGAACCATTTCAACACCCGACAAATAATTTCTCGAATCCAAATAGCGACGATGCTCAAAAAAAGCAGCAACATCAGCTTCAACCCTATAGCTATTCGCCTTGATATCGAACGACTTACTACCCCTTGAAACAGCAGCACGGCCAAACCTAGCTACTAACGCTTCTTCGATCTCATTTTTAAACATCGAGTAGGTGTATGTAGCATCAACCGTATATTGTCTAAGCTGTGCTTTTACATTGTCGTCCGGGTACTCAGGGAAGTATGTGTCAAAACACAATACCCCGATATCAACATCACTATCCTTTCGTACATTCACCCTATTTCGATATGACCCCTGAGTGAACACTTTAATATCCCTATTTTTAAGCTTATCACTATCAAGAATCGCCTGTTTTATCTGGCGCTCTGCATTTTCAGCCCTCTGCTGCTCAGTAGCACTTGGCCCTTGCGACCAACGGGAAAAAGCATCTTCCCAATCCCGAGGACTTCTTTTAACCAAATTACCTGACAAACTACTTAGATTACTCACGACACCCTCGCTAAAACAAACTCAACCGACCATTCCGGATTGCTCAACCAAACCAACCCAGCACCAAAAATTGTTAACAGCAACATCAAATCCACATGCCAAGTCACCTGATGGTGAAACGCATCTAGATAACGCAACAGCACATAGAAAACCGCGAAGAAAACTAAAATCACGCTCAATGCCTGAGTTATCAACAGCGTCTTACCATACGCACTCAGGTCAAAGAAAAACTTAATGATGTTGGTATGACTATTCACCAGATCAACCACATCAGCACGCAGGTTAGCTTCCATCATCGTCAACGAGACAAAACTCATAAGCACGATTGCAAACAAGCACAAGGCAGCTACCGCCTCGTCATAGAAAAGCTCTTCATTCAACGCTGCCACCGTTACCTTAAACAACAACCCGGCCCCGACTACACCAGCCAGAACAAATTCAACCTCAACTATAATGTTTCCATACTTGGCCATTCCCCAAGACAACGCCGCACAAATGAACAACCCAATCACTGCCACCATGATTACCCAGCCCATAGCGTCATCATCATTCTTGCGCTGACTACCGTGATAGTTATTCACCACATTCCGGTTGTATGAGTTGGAAACCCTATTGCCGCTGTTATTTCCCACGACCACTTGCCCGGTGTTGCCCGAAATCTGTAGCTCTGACCTCCGCTCAGAAGCCGAACCACCGAAAAAGTAAGCCCAGAATACCCCGGCCAACGGCCCCAGTATTAACAGCCCTACCCAATAGTTATTCAAAAACTCATACATGCCTTAAATCCCTCTAAGTCAATATCACTAAATCTTGCCAACCCACGGCAATGATCGGCTGGTCAACGAATCGGCAACCAAATGGCTGGCATACCCACCACCCACCAGCAAAGCCGCTATCCGTGCTAACTTGCCCAGCTCCGTTTCAGGCTCTAGCTCCCATACTTTCTTAAGGCCATACAGCAAGCCTCCCAACACAAACACGCTATGAAAAAACTGGCGATGGTGTGGCCCAGCACTCGAAGGCTCAATCAAGTCAGGCAGTCTGCCAGCCTGAGACCCAACGAAATAAGCCAATATCAGATTGTGAAGCGGCGTATCAGCTTCCCGCTGATCAAACGCCGCCACAGACAACGCCGTTACCCCTCCTATAAGCCTGTGCGTATCACCATTCATATCACTTCTCCTTCCGAACACCCTTAAACGGGGTTTTGCTCGAAGTCTTAACGTCCATAAATTGCCCCGTTGCGGTATCACGTTTAACGTAATGACCAGATGGGGTCTTAGTTTGCGAACGCCCTTTAACGGCTCCATTACGGTGCCCGTCACCTTTAGGTGGGTTTGTAGCCATGGTCTCTCTCCTTACCTTGCACGTTTTGGATTACACTTAATGATCTTTACGATACATTATCCTACTCTTTTTGATTAGGTCAACGCTTTTATTTGAACAACACACCTAATCCAAGGTATGATCCGCCAACCTTCTGATTTATAAGGGGCAGACAAGTGGAAGGAAAAAGCCAAACAAAACAAGAACGACTGGCCCACATAGATTTCAGGCTCTATTTTCTTGGTGATATAAGCAGAAACGACCTTAAAAAAAGGTTCGGTGTGGCCGATGCAGCAGCCACAAGGGACTTGGCCGATTATAAAAAGCAGGCCGAGGGCAATCTCACCTACGATCCGCAAGAGCGAATCTACAAGGCGAGTGAAGACTTCACCCCCCTATTTGACTATCAGCCTGAACGAGTACTTTCAGCTTTGTCACAAGGGTTCGGGGATGATCAAATCACCATCCATAAGTCCTATATTCCCTGTGAAAGGCCTTCGCAGCTGAACAAGCCTGACGTTCACGTGCTATCCAAACTATCCAGGGCGATATATAACCAAGAAGCGCTTTCGATCAAATACCGTTCCGTCAGAAGCGGTTTAACAGAACGCGTCATCATCCCATTCTGCTTGGTGGATAACGGCCTGCGCTGGCACGTTAGAGCCTACGACCGCAGACGGGATCAATTCATGGATCTGGTGCTAACCCGCATTTCAGACCCCGTCACGCCCAAAGATCCAACACCGTTAGAGCACGAATCTAAAGAATTCGATAAACAATGGAACCGCATAGTAGAACTTGAAATCGTCGCCCACCCCCAACTTGAGCATAAAGACACCATAGAAATGGATTATGCAATGGAAGACGGTGTACTGAAGATGGACGTTCGGGCAGCCGTTGCCGGGTATCTATTAAGGCGCTGGAACGTGGATTGCTCCAAGGACGCTAAACTTAGAGGGGACGAATACCACCTCTGGTTACAAAACAGGCAAGCACTTTACGGAGTCGACAACCTCAAAATCGCCCCCGGTTTTGAGAGCGACCCGCTTTAAAGGAATCATATGTCACAAGCTAACCCGCAACAGCTTCAAGCCATACAGCTGTTGATTTGCACCCAAAAGTGACCCACTTCAGTCCCATATTTGCATCGAATATTGACCCACGTTCAACTCATCCTGCACCCAACGATGCAGGAGCAA
>Ga0208570_1000196_pt1 | contig 27842 bp, 25 predicted proteins | sample DeeseametaMP1202_FD_184192 | JGI IMG/M metagenome (GOLD analysis project Ga0208570, IMG submission 184192) | Marine microbial communities from the Deep Indian Ocean - MP1202 (SPAdes) | ecosystem: Environmental > Aquatic > Marine > Oceanic | place: South Indian Ocean | collected 2011-03-08
TTTCTTTTTGATAAGGAGAAGTATGAATAAAAAGAACATCCTCAAAAATCTCGCACTGCTGACTGTTGGAGCGTTGATCATTCCGGCTTATGCCGCAGCTGAGATTAAGATGGGAATCATTTTGGGCTTTACCGGTCCAATCGAATCCCTGACGCCGGATATGGGAAATGCCGCAGAGTTGGCTTTCAAAGAAGCTTCGGATTCAGGTCAACTGCTCGGTGGACAAAAGATCAGTGTTGTCCGTGCAGATTCAACATGCATCGACGCAGCGGCTGCTACTGCCGCGGCAGAGAGACTGATCACCTCCGATAAAGTAGTAGCAATCATGGGTGCAGACTGTTCCGGAGTAACAACAGCAATTGCAAATAATGTTGCTATTCCAAATGGAGTGACCATGATTTCTCCTTCTGCAACTTCACCGGCTTTGAGCACTATTGCGGACAACGGTTATTTCTTCCGTACTGCTCCTTCTGACGCACGTCAGGGTCAAGTGCTGGCAGAAATTACCATGGAACGTGGAATTAGCGAAGTTGCTGTCACCTTCACCAACAATGATTATGGAAAAGGCTTGTCTGATTCTTTTGTTAGCGCATACAAGGGACTTGGTGGAAAAGTGAGTGCGATTGTTCCGCATGATGAAGGCAAAGCAGATTACTCCGCAGAAGTAGGCGCACTGGATGCTTCCGGTGCTGAAGTACTTGCGGTCTTTGGCTATGTCGATCAAGGTGGACGTCACATTATCCAGGGTTCCCTAGATTCCGGAGCTTTCGACAAGTTTATTCTGGCAGACGGAATGTTTGGTGAATCTTTGTTGAAAAACGTTGACGGTGATCTTTCCGGCACTTTCGGAACAGTTCCAGGCACCGATTCAAAAGGCGCAGATAACTTTGCTGTACTCGCCAAAGCGGCAGGAATCAAAGTTGGTGGTCCTTTCACTGGTGAGGCCTACGACGCAGCTGCGTTACTCGTACTCGCCATGCAGTCCGGTGGTTCTACTGACCGTGCGGCACTCGCTTCAAATGTGCTGGCAGTCGCCAACACTCCAGGTGAAAAAATTATGCCTGGTGAATTGGGTAAAGCCCTGCGAATCCTCGCAAGTGGTGGAGCAGTTGATTATGTCGGTGCGACCAATGTAGAGTTGGTTGGCGGTGGAGAAGCTGCAGGTTCTTATAAAGAATTTGAAATTAAAGGTAAGGCTTTTACCACAGTCCGCTTCCACTAAAACATCCTTCCAGAAAAAACCCCGATCCGGATAGTATGATCCGGACTGGGGTGTCCACGATCAGCAAAAAGTTTTTTTCAGTTTTTAGACTTTCCTAAAATTTTAACATTCAAAAAGAATGGCCCCAGAAAAAGTCATAACGACACCCATGTTTGTCATTCCCGCGAAAGCTGGAATCCATTATTTCAGACACTTAACAAGTTCCTGGATTCCCGCTTTCGCGGGAATGACAGCTAATTACGAAAGCATCAAAAAATAACCAAATGAATACAATCGTCTATCCTAAATATTCTGATTTGAAGAATAGAACGGTACTCATCACAGGAGGAGGTTCCGGAATTGGTTCATCTTTCGTGGAGGCTTTTGTTGGACAGGGGAGTCGAGTTGCATTTTTTGACATTCAGGAGGAAGTTTCTACGGAACTTGTCCGGAAACTCTCCTCCACTGGTTCGGAACCGCTTTTTGTTAAATGTGATCTGACTGATATTGTAGCTTTAAAAAAAGCGGTGACAGAGGTAGAAAACAAGCTTGGAGCAGTCAAGGTACTGATCAATAACGCTGCCAGCGATGAACGGCATGAACCGGAAGATGTTACTCCGGAATACTGGGAACAACGATTACGCTTGAATTTCAGTCACCATTTTTTTTCTGCACAGGCTGTCAAGCCCGCAATGGCCAAATCCGGAGGCGGAGCAATCATTAACATGGGTTCATGCAGTTGGCACATGGCGATGGAATTCATGCCGGGATACACATCCTCCAAAGCTGCCATCGAAGGTCTGACACAGAGCCTCGCCAGAGCCTATGGAAAAGACCGGATCCGTGTTACTTGCATCATTCCAGGTCAAGTATGGACTTCCAGGCAGATGAAGGAAATAATGACTCCGGAATACGAAAAGTTCATGACTGAAAAGCAATGTCTTCCAGATCGTATTCTTCCGGAAGATATCGCTCAAATCGCTTTGTTTCTCGCTTCAGATGCAGGACGCATGTGCACACGCCAGAATTATTTCATGGATGCAGGAATCGGTGCATGACTATGCACTGAGGAACTGAGATATTGAGGCAAAAAAAAGTTTTAAAGTTTAAGAAGGTAGCCCCGAACTCCGTTTCGGGGAATGAAACAAATGGTAACCCAGAACTCCGTTTCGGGGAATGAAACAAATGGTAACCCAGAACTCCGTTTCGGGGAATGAAACAAATGGTAACCCAGAACTACGTTTCGGGGAATGAAACAAATGTTAACCCAGAACTCCGTTTCGGGGAAAGTAACTATACAATTTAAATCAAGAGTAAAAAAACCGTGACCGAAAAAACAGAACCACGCTTGAGAAGCCGTGAGTGGTTTGACATTCCAGGTGATCCTAGCGCCACCGCTCTCCATCTTGAACGCTACACAAATTTCGGAATAAGTGTAGCAGAACTACGTTCCGGAAAGCCGATAATCGGCATCGCACAAACCGGAAGTGACCTTGTTCCCTGCAACCGTATTCACATGAGCCTCGTTCACCGTGTGCGGGACGGCATACGCGAGTCAGGTGGCATCCCCTTGGAGTTTCCAGTACATCCTATCCAGGAAAGCGGTAAACGCCCTACAGCAGCTCTGGACCGTAATCTTCAATACCTCGGGTTGGTTGAAGTTCTTTTCGGTTATCCTATCGACGGTGTGGTGCTTACTATCGGCTGTGATAAAACCACACCGGCTCTGCTGATGGCTGCTTCAACAGTTGATATTCCAGCGATCTGCCTTTCATCCGGTCCAATGATGAACGGTTACTGGAAAGGCGAACGAGCGGGTTCCGGAACCATCGTCTGGAAAGCCAGAAAACTGTTGGCAGCCGGTGAGATAGATGAAGAAGAATTCATTCAACTCGTTGTTGATGCGACAACCTCTCCGGGATACTGCAACACAATGGGAACGGCAACCACGATGAATTCACTTGCGGAAGGACTGGGTATGTCTTTACCTGGCTGTGCGGCCATTCCAGCACCTCTCAGTGAACGTGGTAAGATGTCATACCGTACCGGACTGCGTATTGTAGAAATGGTAAAGGAAGACCTGACACCTTCCAAAATAATGACGCGGCAGGCTTTTGAAAATTCGGTGGTTCTCAATTCAGCCATCGGCGGTTCAACCAACGCTCCAATCCATATCAATGCCATTGCACGACACGTTGGCGTAAAACTGGAAATAGCAGAATGGGAAAAAATTGGTTTGGAAATTCCTTTGCTGGTCAATATGCAACCCACCGGCAAGTACCTTGGTGAGGATTTTCACCGTGCAGGTGGTGTTCCGGCAGTCATGAATACACTGCTCAAGGCAGGAAAATTACACGACTCCGCACTTACGGTCAATGGAAAAACTGTGGCAGAGAATTATGCAGAGACTGCAACTCAAGATATGGACGTGATCCGTACCTTCAAAGAGCCAATACTTGAAAACGCAGGATTTGTTGTTCTCAAGGGAAATCTCTGTGATGCGGCGGTGATGAAAACTTCCGTGATCAGCGATAATTTTCGTGCTCAGTACCTTGCAAATCCAGGCAGTAAGAACGTCTTCGAGGTTAGAGCTATCGTTTTCGAAGGTCCGGAAGACTATCACGCGCGGATAAACGATGCAGAACTAAACATCGACGTTGACTGCATTCTCGTTATCCGTGGCTGCGGACCGGTAGGTTATCCCGGATCTGCGGAAGTGGTCAACATGCAGCCTCCAGACTCACTGATTCGTAAGGGTATTTCTGAACTTCCTACACTTGGTGACGGACGTCAAAGCGGCACATCCGGAAGTCCTTCCATCCTCAATGCTTCTCCGGAATCGGCAGTTGGTGGCGGACTGGCTTTGCTTAAAACCGGTGACATGATACGGATCGACCTTAATCATGGGGAACTTGATATGCTCATCGACGAATCCGAACTCCGGAAACGCAGAGAAAATTTAAAATCCGTAAAAATAGAGAACCAAACTCCATGGCAGGAAATCTACCGCAATACAGTTGGACAGCTTTCCAGCGGAGGTATCATTGAACTCGCCGCCAAATACCGGAAAATAAAGAAGACCATTCCACGACACTCACACTGAAACCGTCTTCCATGCCACTTGAAACCTTATTGCGAAACTTATCTTTTGAAATTAGCCAGCAAATGCGGGTGAAGCAAAACCGCTGGTTTTCGTGTCAACTTTGAAGAGTGCGCCTGCAAGAGGATATTCGTCTGCATTAAGATTACGTGCAGCAGTTGTGATATAGAGCGTACTTAGTTCCGGACCTCCGAAAGCGCAGCTAGTGATTTGCGGAACCGGTAACTGCACCACCCCTAAGCGCTCGCCTTGAGGGCTGAAACATGTTATGCGCGCTCCACCCCAATGTGCCAGCCAGACTCGGTTTTCGTTATCAACAGTGAGTCCGTCCGGAAAACCCTCTGTTTGACTATCCAGTCTGGCGAATTCTCGGCGATTGCTAATTGTACCGTCAGCATGTTTGTCAAAGGCCCAAACCGTTCCGTTGAAAGTGTCTACATGGTAAAGTGTTCTGTCATCCGGACTAATTGCCGGCCCGTTCGGGCAAATGTATGGACCGTCCCAACTGGAGTGACTGAGGTCCGGATCAATCCGATAAAGACAGCCGGTTGCTTTAGTTTCCGGATCATGGGAACGTCCCGCCCAGATTCTTCCGTCACGGTCACATTTGGCATCGTTGAAGCGGTTTTCTGATTCTTGCGGATCAGGAAGCAGCGCAAAAGTACGCTTGCCGGAACTAAGATCAAGGAAATAAACCCCGGAACTGCAGCCCGCCACAAAGCCCTCATGATTACGTCTAGGCAAAACCCAACCAGTCTTTTCCTCAAGTTCCCAACTTCGTTTTTCACCTGTTTCTTCCTCGTAGCAGTGAAGCATCTGCCCGTCAATGTCCACGAAGAAAAGAGATTGTTCAGCGTAAGGCTCGCTTTCAATCCACAGTGGACCTTCTCCGCAAATCGCCTGAACTTCCCAGACACATTCCACTTCCCCCACCAAATCAAAATTCTGCATTAACTCCTTTTATTTTGCTCAATAATTATTCCAAATAATTAATCTGCTTTTGCTATCTTTTTTCGACTCAATTGTACTAAGAGGATTCCTGCCATGATGATGGTTACTCCAATACCGTCCCTCAGAGAAAGCGGTTCAGAGAGAATAAGTGCAGCAACAAGTACTCCAAAAAAGGGATTTAGAAAATGGAAGGTAGCAGCCCTGACCGGACCTATTCTTCTCACCAGAAAAAACCAGATAAGTGTTCCCAGCAGCCCTGGGACAAGAGTTGTATATATAAAAGCAAGTATAAAACTTGTGCTCCATTCAATGTTCCAGGTCTCAAAAATCAGTGAGAAGGGAAACAGAGTGATACTGCCGACAAGCATCTGAAGCCCGACAATCATGACCACATTTTTATTGAGACTCATCATCCGGCCGACGTACAAAGTAGCCCCTGCCAGTGCAGCAACTCCAATCAGGCAAAGTGTCATCCCCAGGGAAGCGCTGCTACCGCTAAGTTTGTCCAGCATGATGACCAGCACACCGCCAAAACCGACTGTAAGTCCCAGCATTCCATTGAGCCCTGTTTTTTCTCCAAGAAAAACCCAGCAGACGACAGCAACTACTAAGGGTAGCAAACTGGCAATGATGGCTGCCAAACTTGCTTCAATCCACTGCATCGCAATGAAATTAAATGCTAGATAAAGAGCATTCTGTGAAATTCCGATGATAACCACTACTGTCCATTCTTCTCTGTTCAACTGAATTTTCTGCCCCAGCATACGGGCTATGGCGATTCCCAGTAGCCCGGAAATCAAAAAACGCAGTGAAAGCACCATCAGGGGTGAGGCTGCAGTCACAAGGATCTTGGCCGAAGTGAATGCACTCGACCATATTAAAGAAAAACTTACACCCATCAGTATCGAACGAAAATCCATCACTAAGTCCTTAGTATCATTTTAGCACCGTTTTGATTGAAGTGAAGGTCATCTACGAGTCGCTTGAAAAATGCCCTACTATTGGGTATACAAGATTCAGCTTTCAAAATCGTGCATGCAAATATTTGCTGAGAGTATCAGTGTTTGCCAAAGTCACCTGACTGAATGTGCCAGAGCTCAGCGTAAGTTCCATTGCTAGAAATGAGCTCATCATGATGACCTTCTTCAGAAACCTGTCCGTCACGCAGAACGAGGATTCTGTCTGCATATCTTATCGTGGAAAGTCTGTGGGCGATCACAAGTGCGGTTTTCCCCCTCGTTATACCGGCCAAATTAGCCTGTATCGCACGTTCAGTTTCTGTATCAACCGAACTGGTCGCTTCATCAAAAATCATCACCGGCGCGTTTTTCAGCACTGCACGGGCAATACTGAGTCGTTGACGCTGTCCTCCTGAAAGCCGAATCCCCCTTTCTCCCACAATAGTCTGATAGCCTTCCGGAAGTGTCCGCACAAAATCATGTAGCTGAGCCGTTCTGGATGAGGCTTCAACTTGCTGCAAATCCAATGTTTCGGTTCCGTACGCGATATTTTCAGCAATAGTTCCGTGAAAAAGATAAACATCTTGGCTAACGAGTGCGATTTCTTTCCGTATCTCAGTCAATTCCAAATCACGCAGATCTATACCGTCCAGCAAAACTTGCCCTTGAGTAGGGTCGTAAAGCCGCAACAGCAATTTGATCAACGTAGATTTACCGGCCCCGGTCACGCCGGCAATACCAATCATTTCTCCGGAATTTGCCGTAAAATTTAAGCCTTTTAAAACTTCACCACCCCGTTGATAAGAGAAATCCACATTGCAAAATTCAATTCTACCTTGAACAGGAACTGCTAGTTTTTTGGGCTTGGAAGGACTGACTATTTTACTTGGAGTGTGGAGCAGACCGAATGTACGGCGGGCACTTGCTTGAGCACGTTCATATTCATCAAGCGTGACTCCCATCCGAGTCAGCGGCCAAAGCAAGCGCTGAATCATCATTGAAAAAAACACCAGTTCACCCACGGTCAGCAGCCCTTTGTCTTCAAGCACCCAGTAACTGCCGAGCAGAAGCACTCCTCCAAAACCAATTGCTATGGCCATTCGAATAAGCGGAACGTAAACAGCACTGAGTTTTATCGCGTGGAAATTTGCTTTTTGATATTGCCGAGAAGCATCAGCCACACGGCCGGACTCAAATTTTTCTGCGGTGAAACTCTTGATTACCAGAATACCAGCGATATTATTTTCCAAACGACTGCTGAGTGCACCGACGGCTTCACGTACTTTACGGTAACGTGGTGAAATTAAGCGCTGATACATCAGACTGCCCCAGAGAACTATCGGCAGCGGCAAAAGTCCAACCACAGCCAGTTCCCAAGAAACGCCAAACATCATGCTTCCTGCAAAAATGAACAGCACAATCAATTGTAGGATTTCGTTAAAGCCGATGTTGAGAAAACGCTCAATCTGGTTCACATCATCGTTGAGCATCGCCATTGTCTCACCCATACGATGGTTCTCGAAAAACTCAATCTCACGTGTCTGGAGGTGATTGTATGCGTCTGTACGCAAATGATGCTGAACACTCTGGGCGAGATTCATGAATCCATACTGATATGCCCACTGAAAAAGACTTTCAAAAACGAAGATTACTACTCCCAGGACAGCAAGGAAAACGGCTAAATTCCAGGGATCAACTGTACCCAGTAAATTTGCTATCCATTCGGGAGGTTCACGTCTGACTGAATCAATCACCCAGCCCACCAGCACGGGCGGCATCAAATCAAGAATCTTGTTCAAAATACTGGAAAAACAAGACCAGGAGAAAAACTTCCAGTGAGGACGTAGATAACGGAGAAGATTCCACATCGGCGTAGTTGTTACCGCTGTGTCAGTGGGAGAATTTGACATAAATTAAATAAGTAATTCTGGAGAAAATTTGCGGGAACATCCTCGCAAGACTGATTTAAAGGCTTCAACTTCCGTCACGAATAACGCGGCAACCGGCAATATCCATGGTGACTTTGCCGATGTTGAGGTTATTTTTGTTCCGGAAAGTAGAGGCAAATGCTAAGAAGCGGTAAACATCCGTAAAATTGGATGCAAGTCCAACTGAGATTCTGATTGCACCAGCGCTTTTATTTCCGCGGTGCTGAATTATCTGCACAAATCGAGGAAGACTAATATCATCACCTTCTTTGAAAGCGGCCTGCATATCTTCGAGAGTCAGTCCCTCTGCCGTTTCTCCTGCACCAGGATTGCAAAAACATCCGGTTCTGAGCGAAATTCCTTCCACGTTAGCTAATTCCTCAATTCGTCGATAATCCAGCAAATGTTCTTCCGGAGAGTATAAATTGAACGTAACCGTTCCACCTCGATCTTCCATATCTGCCGGCCCGTAAATTCGCACCATCGGTTTGCCGTTACTATGTTTGAGGGAAAACAATTCCTTCAAAATCCAAGCCGTGAGTTCATTTACACGAATGGCGATTGATTCCATTCCCACTTTTTCAAGATGCAGCAGTCCTATTTTTACGGCAGGAATATTGAGGTAATTTATTGTTCCGTCTTCAAAGGCGGCTTCATTTCCGGCCAGATAATGATTGTTACCCTGCACACTGGCAAAATTTACTGTGCCTCCCGCAAACCAGGGGCGTTCCAGTTTTTCGAAACTGCTATTCAGGATCAGCAGCATTCCAATTCCGGTCGGATAGCCAAACATTTTGTAAAATGAGATACAGACAAAATCTGGATTTATTTCATTGAGATCAAGCCTGTTTGCTGGAACAAAAGCTGCGGCATCGAGAAGAACGTCCCAGCCTTTTTTCTGGGCATATTCAATCCAGGACAAGGGGTGTTTAACTCCGGAAAAGTTTGACTGTGCCGGAAAAGCAAAGAGGTTTTTTGCAGACTTGTCTGCTGAGTCCAGCACCTTGTCCAAACTTTGCTGCTCAAGCCTCAAATCCGGAAAGCCAACCGGAATGTAGTTTACAAGAGCGCCTTTGCTGCTGGCAAATTCACGAATACCGTTGACTGAGTTATGGTTGTCGAAAGTCAGCGCATACTGACCTCCGGAAGCAAAAGGATATGCTTCACCTACAAGTTTCAGCGCGCCAGTCGCGTTTGCGCTAAAGACCGCTGTGTACTTTTCTGCGCTTGTGTTGAAGTAGTTTAGCACGTAATTGCGCGTGTCTTCCACCAGATCGGTCATTGCCTGCGAAGATGGATTTGCTGAATGCGGATTTCCCAAAACATTTTGCTCCAGCATTGCCGTGTGTTCGCGTAACTGACTCACCCCATAAAGTCCTCCACCGGTGTAATCGAGGTAAATTTGCCTGTTTTCATCCAGACGTCCGTATTCCTTTTTGCGCCACTCGTCCAGCATAGCGGTTTTAGCAAAATCCGGATGAGTACGTAAAAACTCATCATAAGCAGAATTCATTTCGGAAGAAATATATGGATTGTCAACTTGCTTTTCAGCTTGAGCTAATGTACTCATTTTTTTGAGCTTTAAATAATTTTAAGACAATCTTTGAAAGAGTTTCATGCAGATGAAACAATTACCAACAAGTTTTCAAGACTTCGAGTGTATGGTCGATTTCCTCAAGAGTATTGTAATGCACAGGTCCGATCCGTACTACTCCGCCTGATTCTTCCAGCCCCATGAGGCGCACCGCTTCCAGAGCGTAGTTGTGACCATGCCAGACGAAAATATTTTCTGCGGCCAATTTCCGGGTAATCTCTTCCGGATCTTGATTTTTTACCGTAAATGAAATAGTCGGAACACGTCGTGATAAATCTTTTTTGGCGCTGATGCCCTTGACATCCACTCCGGATAAATTTTGCAGACCTTCAATTAATCTTAAGCTGAGAGTCTGCTCATAGTCTTGAATGGCAAGCATTGCGGCATGCAAATATTTTCGTCGTCCACTGAATTCCGGAAATTGTTCCTGAAATTCCGCACCCATTGTTTTTCCAATTTGTTCCAGATATTCCAGCACTCCCAATGTTCCGGCCTGACCTTCATGCAACTGGGTTCCGGTTTCAAATTTACCGGGTGCGAAGTTGTCTGCGGGACGGACTTTGTAGGCTTCAAGTTTTTCCAGCATCTCCGCTTTCCCCCACATAACCCCCTGGTGCGGACCAAAAAATTTATAGGGCGAACAGGCGAGAAAATCACAGCCGATATCCTGAACATCAGTCGGCCCGTGCGGAACGTACTGTACCGCGTCTACAAAAACCAGCGCATCCGACTGCTTGGCCATTTCCGTCAGCACTTTCACGTTATTGATTGTTCCCAGGCAGTTGCTCGCATAGTTGATTGCCGCCAGTTTTAAATTTCCGTTCTTGAACAGCGATTCCGCTTCATCCAGATTGTATTCGTATGTTTCCAAATCGAATTTCAGCCACTTTACTTTTAAACCCAAATCTTCCGCCAAATGCAGCCATGGTCCAACATTGCCATCGTGATCCATACGTGTCAGTAAAATCTCGTCTCCGCGTTTCAGCAGACGACCAATTGAACGTGAAACGGCAAAAGTCAGGCTTGTCATATTCGCACCAAAAACGATTTCGTCAGCAGATTTTGCATTAAGCAAATCCGCCATTCCCTGATGTGCTTCCTCCAGTACTTTATCGGATTCAACCGAAGTCCGGAAAGGACCTCCGTGGTTGGCATTAGTGTGAATCAAATAATGTTGCATACGTTCCAGCACCTGCCGTGGAACCTGAGTTCCTCCTGGATTATCCAGATAAATTCTCGCTTTACCTTCATCTGTCAAGGACAGTGCGGGAAACTGTTCACGAATTGTATTTATGTCAAATTTCATAATTTTGCTTGGATAAATTTTTCTTGTTACGTTAAAAAATAATCTCAATTAATTCTAGCATAGAGTCACAGAAGACACAGAGAAAATTTTAAAAACAGCTCTCTGAGTCCACTTTACTCTATACTAAAATGTTTCCGGATTTATATTTTCGCGGGAATGAAAACTTTTTTGCAGTTTGTCACAAACTGATTTTAGGATTTTTTAATAATGATCCGGTGCCTTTTCCGGTAAAATTCCTTTTGGACTGAATCTCAGCACCAGTACCAGAATCAAACCCATCAGTATCATCCTCATGTGCGGAGCAACTTCCTGCAGATGTAGTCTCAGTGGACTTGTTTCAGCAAGAAAAATATCAAGATTACTCACCAGCCAGATGGAGGCAGGTTCCGCTTCTATCCAGACAAACCAGGTGATGAAGGCACCGATGATTGCCCCCAGATTATTTCCGCTGCCTCCGATGATTACCATCACCCAAATCAGGAATGTGAAACGCAGCGGAATGTAACTTCCGGGCGTGAACTGCCCATCGAGAGTTGTCAGCATTGCACCGGAAATGCCGATGACTGCGGAACCGATAATGAAAACCTGTCGATGACGGCTGATAATATCTTTGCCCATTGCTGAAGCCGCGGTTTCATTGTCACGAATGGCACGCATCATCCGGCCCCATGGTGAATTCAGGGCACGCGTTGCAAGTCCTAAAATGATCAGCACAACCACGATAAAGAGCGCAGAATAACAGAGTTTCACCACAACACCCGCGCTCAACTGCATTGCTTCCCGCAGTGCAGCAGCACTCGCCGGACTGCCGTCTTCTGCTGTTCCGTAAATCCAATGCACCATATTTATAAACCATTCGGTCTGCTGTAGATCAACCTCATAAGGTACAGGTCGTTCCAGCCCCGTCACGTTTTTCACACCACGGGAGAGCCAGTCCTCATTTTTGAGAATGGAAATCATAATTTCAGAAATACCCAAAGTCGCAATTGCAAAATAATCTGAACGAAGTCCAAGCGCAATTCTTCCAATCAACCACGCTAAACCTGCTGCCGCTACTCCACCTGCAAGCCAGGAAAACAGGATCGGCAGTCCCAGTCCACCGAGAAAACCTGTTTTTGCCGGATCAACTGCTTCAATGGCAGAAGTGGCCTGTTCATAAAAGAAACGCATGAAACCATAACCGGTGAGTACCACTGCCGTCATGCTCCAAGATCGTTTGGAACCTTTTGGCATTTTTTTCCAGACCAGAACGCCCGCAATTATTGTCACCAGCAATGATATCAGTGTCGCTGTCAGTGAAGTTCCTCCTACAGACCAGGCTTTTGTGACTGGTGAATATGAAATCAATACCGCGGTCAAACCGCCGATTGCGGTTGATGCCATCACACCGGCATTAAAAAGACCCGCATAACCCCACTGCATGTTGAGTCCCATTGACATGACAGCCGAAATCAGGCAAAGATTTATAATCGTCAACGCAACGTTCCATGACTGTCCAAAGCCGACTATCATGAGCATCAAGGCCATGATGGAAAAACTGATGGTCGCTCGTTTTGAATTAGTCATAGCACCTTTCCACGTAATAATCCGGTGGGACGTACAAGTAGAACCAGAACCAGAATTAAGAAAGACACTGCAAATTTGTACTCCGTTGTCAAAAACTGTGTCAAACCTTCAGGAGCAAAGTCACCGTGAGAAATGTATTTAATGAATTTTTTAAAAGCATAGGTTGCCGTGATTTCAGAAAAAGCCACCACGTATCCTCCTAGAATCGCGCCCAGCGGCTGACCAATCCCTCCGACAATCGCCGCGGCAAATATCGGCAGCAGCAAATGAAAGTAAACCATCGGCTTAAAGCTTTTGTCTAAACCATAAAGCACTCCTGCTAGAGTTGCTAAACTTGCTGCTATAACCCAGGTTACCAGCACAACACGTTCCGGATTGATTCCGGAAAGCAGTGCCAAGTCTTCATTATCAGAAAAAGCACGCATTGCTTTTCCGGTACGGGTACGCTGCAAAAACCAGAACAATGCCATAACTGCAATTACAGCCAGGACAAAGGTCAAAACCTGAGTCTGTTTCAGTGCAAGTCCCTCACTAAGTCCGGTCATTTTCTTGAAGGCCCCAGCCTTTATCAGAAATTTTTGACCGTCGCGGAAAATTATTTCATCTGTTCCAATCAGAATCCGGACTAAGCCGTTCAGCATGAACATCACGCCGACTGAGGCCACCACAAAAGTAACCGGAGGGCTCTTTCTAGTACGGTAAAAACTGAAAATTGAACGGTCAATCACAACCGCAAGCAATGTTGTGATCAGAATTGCAAAAGGCAAAGCTAACAGTGCGGTGGGGAAAACACCCATGGAAACACCCATTGATTGGAACCACCACGTTATGAAAATGGTGGCCATTGTCCCGAATGCCATCATTTCTCCATGGGCAAAATTCGCAAAACGGAGAATTCCGAAAACCAGCGTAACCCCGACTGCTCCCAGCGCCAGTTGAGATCCATAGGAAATTGAGGGAATCAAAACGTAATTTGTAATCAGCACCAGTGCATTTAACAAGTCAGTAGAATAATCCATTTTCAACCTCCCAAAAATGATTTCCGGACTTCCTCATTGGCCAACAGAGCCTCTCCGGTATCGGTAAAACGGTTTTCGCCTGTCACCAGAACAAAGCCCTTATCGGCAATATCCAGGGCTTGGCGGGCATTTTGTTCAACCATTAAAATCGCGATACCACTCCGTTTTACTTCTATTATGCGGTCAAACAACTCATCCATTACAATTGGTGACACTCCGGCAGTCGGTTCATCCAGCATCAACACAGATGGTTGTGTCATCAATGCACGTCCTACCGCAACTTGCTGACGCTGTCCTCCGGAGAGTTCTCCGGCAACTTGTCTGCGTTTTGTTTTCAGTATCGGAAATAGATCATAAATCTGCTCCATCGTTTCAGTAATGTCGTCACGACGTAAAAAAGCACCCATTTCAAGATTTTCCTCAACCGTCATTGAAACAAAGACATTTTTATTTTGAGGAACAAAGGCCATGCCTTGAGCAACTCTTTGCTGAGGTGACATGCCGGTAATATCCCTTCCATCAAGCTTGACTGTACCGCCGCGCAGATTCAGCATACCCAAAAGGGCTTTCATCGCCGTAGATTTTCCGGCGCCGTTCGGCCCAACCACAACCGCTATCTCACCTTTGTCAACGGAAAGTGTACAGTCTTTGATGATATCTGCACCGCCGTAGCCACCTGTTAACTTTTCACCAATCAAATAACTCATCCCGGAAGCACCTCCCCTTTATTTTTCAGTCCAGTCCCCAAATAAGCTTCTATAACGTCTTCATTGGACTTAATTTCCTCAGCGGTGCCCTGTGCCAGTATTTTCCCTTCAGCCATCACCACCACAGGAGAACACAACCTGCTGATGAAATCCATATCGTGTTCAATCATGCAGAATGTATAACCGCGATCTCGGTTCATACTCAGAATCGCGTCACCAACTTCCCTCAGCAGTGTCCGGTTCACTCCGGCGCCTACTTCATCCAGAACGACAACCTTGGGATCAACCATCATTGTCCGACCGAGTTCCAGCAACTTCTTCTGGCCACCGGAAAGATTCCCTGCGAGTTCAGTTGAGACGTGGCCCATATTCAGAAATGAGATGACATCTTCAGCTTTTTTTCGTATTTCTGCTTCCTGCCGAACTACTTCTTTTCTACGAAACCATGTACCAAGCAGTGATTCTCCAGTTTGCAGAGGCGGAACCATCATCAAATTATCGAGTACACTGAGGGTGTGAAATTCGTGGGCGATCTGGAAGGTACGCAGCAGTCCTTTGGAAAACAGTTCGTGCGGCTTGAGTCCGGTCACATCCTCATCATCCAAAAAGATACTGCCGGAATTAGGCGTGATATTTCCCGCAATCAAATTAAAGAGTGTGGTTTTTCCTGCACCGTTGGGACCAATCAAACCGGTGATGCTTCCCCGCTCAATCTTCATACTGACACCGTCAACCGCTACTATTCCGCCAAAGTGCTTGACTACATTTTGTACTGAAATCATAATTTACCGGATATTGATTTGATTCCTGAAACGACTCCAAAGATATTGCAGAGACCTTAGCACAAAGTCAAATTTAATTTAAAGGAAAAAATGATTTCGGCCAAGCTGAAAGACTAATCCGAAACGACAAAAAACTTGTCATGCTTTTGCAATACATGACATAATTCAGCATCACAAAATGGCAGGGTAGCTCAGTTGGTGAGAGCGCGGGATTCATAACCCCGAGGTCGGGAGTTCAAATCTCCCCCCTGCTACCAGTGAATCAGACAGTTGCCGGTTACCGTGTTGGGGGAAACCCAAAGAATATAAATTGGTATCCATATTTCCGAATTCTGCATTGCTTCCAATTATTATTTCTCTTCCTTGCCGAAGGACAGATTCCCAGACCACTTCCTGATTACCCGTATTTAGATATTTTCTACGGTGTTATTTTTTTAAGTTATTGATATTTTACGTCTTCGAAAAAAATCCTAAATCATTTTTTCGTGCGTAGAGAGAAATCTTTCAAAAGTTAAATACTAATATCATCAAGATTTCTCCCGTCTGTCGAAATGATTTTGTTTATTTTATTTTTTTTCGAAACCTTCTCTAAGAGCAAATGAATATTTCAACTGCCTTCAAGTCAAACTTCCCTTTCGTTCCTTCCCGTTTTCCATTTTTTTATGGATGGGTCATTGTTGTCTTCACAACTTTAGGAATTATGTCCAGCATCCCAGGACAAACAATGGGAGTTGGAGTTTATACCGATTATCTGATTCAAACCAGCAATCTCAGCCGAATGCAAATCAGCATGACCTACATGACTGGAACAATCCTCAGCAGTTTGCTACTTCCTCTTGCAGGACGCTATTACGACATACTAGGCGCACGAATCATGATTGTTTTTGCAGGAATTGGATTAGGATTTTCACTGCTGCTGTTTTCTGAAACATCAACCCTGATCCAACTCCTGCAGTCAATCTTTCCTGATCTTTCAACTGTCAGCATTGAGCTTCTGGTAATGACGGTTATATTTCTGTTATTGAGACAATTCGGACAGGGAATCATGGCCATGGTGTGCCGTAATACGTTGGCTAAATGGTTTGAGCGCAGACGGGGACTAGTCAGCGGTATCAGTGGAATCTTTGTTGCTTTCAGCTTTTCAGGTGCACCGCTTTTCATGAATATTTTCATCGAGGATTACGGTAATTCAGGGAGCATGGTGCTCATGGCAATCATTTTCGGATTCGGAATGGCCTTTGTCGGCTGGTTGTTTTTTCGTGATAATCCGGAAGAATGTGGACTGCTCATGGATGGCAGAAAAGTTTCTACCCAGGACACAAAAAGCATCACACCCGAACGTGAAATCACACTTAAAGAAGCCTTAAGAACCTATAATTTTTGGATTTTCTGCCTCGGTTTATGCTCAGCAGCTTTGATCGTTACCGGCTTCACCTTTCATATCAGTTCAATCGGAGCAATAGCCGGTCTGTCAAGAATGGAAGCGTATGAACTTTTTCTTCCAATGTCTGTAATCAGTGTGATCAGTCACTTTGTCGCAGGCTGGGCCAGTGACAGAATGCCGCTGAAGTATCTGCTGATGGTCATGCTTGTCGGGCTTGCCGTAGGTAGTCTCGGCATACTTAATTTAGAATCGTTCTGGTACAGACTTATGCTAGTTGTAGGGTTTGGAGTTCAGGGCGGAGTATGGGGGTGCCTTACAGTTGTAGCCTGGCCGCGATTTTACGGACGTAAACATCTGGGAGCAATCAGCGGTGCGTTTATGGGAGCTCAAGTCTTTGCCAGCGCAATTGGTCCGGCGATATTTGGAATGTCGGAAAGCTTTAATGGAGATTACTCTTCCGCTGCCTGGATTTCAGTTGCTTTGAACTTGCTGTTGTTACTTGGTGCGTCTCGTGCTGTCAGTTACTTTCGTCCTTTGTCATCCTCGTAATTTGAAACAGAGTGATTTCGCTGAATCTTTTCCTGATCAATCCGTATAATCATTTCTGTGCTGAATCAACGGAGTCAGCTTTTATCACAGAAGGAATAAAAATCTGGGAGATCACTTTGTCCGCTATCAACATTCCAAAGCCCATTGAGACCACGAAAGCCATTGTGCTTAAGCTACCTGAACCCAGAGAAGTGATCGCCGGGCCGGGGCAAAAACCGCCAAGTCCCCAACCGATTCCAAACAATACTGCGCCAAAAATTAATCTCTTATCAATTTCATTTTGGGTGGGAAGGTAAAACTGTTTTGCCAATAACGGAGTGGAAAATCGTTTCTGGATAGTCAATTGAAAGATAAGATAACTGATGATGCCGCCAACCATCACGAAAGCAAGACTTATATCCCATGCACCAAAAACATCGAGAAAGCCAATTACCTTCTGGGGTTGGGTCATACCGCTGATGCCAAGACCGATTGAAAACAACACGCCTGAGAAAAAAGTAACAAAAGTAGTTTTATCCATGATTCTCTCTCAGTTATAAAATGGTTGAATGATAGCTACCAGAACCATTCCGGCAAACACGAACACGATTGTCGCTACAAGTGAGCGCGGTGACAATCGTCCAATTCCGCAAACACCGTGGCCACTTGTACAACCGCTGCCTATTTGAGTTCCGATGCCGACGAGCAATCCCGCAAGAACTAATACCAATAAACTTCTTCCGGAGGTATTAGTGAAAAATTCAGGATTCAAATATTGCAGTCCAATTCCTCCCGCAATCAAACCCGCGACAAAGGAGGTTCTCCATTTTCGTTCCTCACCCTGTTTAAAAAACATTCCTCCGAAAATTCCTGAAATTCCGGTAATTCTTCCGTTAAATAACAGCATTATCGCTGACGCAATTCCTATCAAAACTCCTCCCAAAAGAGGCATTACAAATTCAAATTCTACCATTATAATTCAAAATTAAGGGTTAAGAGATAATATTTAAACTAGACTTATTGAACCTGTTACTCGCCTTCGACTGGGCAGTTTGTGCTATAAAAAATTTCGCCTACCCGTTGAATATGTTCAATTAAATCCGGATTATCGATCTGATGAAAAATAGAAATATCAAAAGTATAGGGCAAAAACAAATCATCCAGATCCAGGCTAATTCGGTTTAACACTTTCAAATTAAGCTTACCACCTTTCAGAGTCAGGTCAATATCGGAGCCGGACTTGTGATTCCCTTTGGCGCGAGAACCATACAAAATAGCTTCCTCGATATCTTCAAAACGCTCAAATACTTGACGAATTTTTTGTAATATTTCCGGGGAAAGTCCGTAAAGTTTCTTATCATCAGAGATCATGTTCCGGAATCAAAGTTTGCTAATTTTTTGTTTAGTTTTTGAAAAAGTGCGTAATACACCGTTGTGACGGCGTTGCTGATTTCTCTTGCTGTCTCTTGATTGTAAGAATGTGATGTTCTGTTTCTGCTTTTCAGCATGTCCATCCACCCCTCACCATCCTCAATCAGGTTCAATTGAAATGCTTTTTGAATCGCGTCTCTTGAACCAAAAAGATCTGATTGTCCGCGGAATTCCAGAAAATCCTTTAAGGTGCTCCATGCAAGTTCATAAGTGTATTCAAACGCTTTAATCAATCCTTGCTCTTCAAGTTCAGACAACGCGCCTTTATCAACAAATTTTTGCAACTGTCCGAGAGCTTTTTGATAATTAGAAAAACGTTGTTTCCAACGGATGTCTTCACTCATGATTCTTTACAAAAACAGATTTCACTTCATTGAATTTATCGTTTATTACATCAACATTTTTTTGCACCACAAAGAATTTCACCTGCTTTTTTTAAACTAATCATGAAGCATCGCATCCAGTCTTGGCCATTCTTTGAGTACAATCAAACTTTGGTACTCCCGCAGGATAAATTCGAAAATTGTTTTCAAAACACTCTAACAAGTGTTCTTCAACTGGCAAGTTTTATTCAGCAGAATTTTGTGGGACTTTAATCAATAATTTTCAAACAAAACCTTTAACTTTGATTCCGTTTAGGAGTAAAAATTTTAGACCTTTGGGGCGCGGCTTGAATTAGTTCGGATAAAGACCTTAAATCGTTTTTCAAGTCTGAGAGCGATGGTCGAATCTTCTGTTTATTTTTGTTTTCAACTTGCGGAATTTTTGTTGTTAAAGTTTTACCGAGCTCTCTATCTTCAGCTGTAACTGCTGAATAATTCTGTTTGACCAGTTGACTTAGTTCAGGCGTTTTACTCTCCGACTCAGTTTCCAGAATTTCTTCTAATTCCACAGAATCAGTGGAGTCCGTGGCTACAACTGTTTCCGGTACTTCTTTGTTTGGTTCTGTATCCGTAAAATCCGTGGCTATTTCCGTATCCGTGTAATCCGTGGCTATTTCGGTTTCAGTTTCATTCGTGGCTATTTCGCTATCCGTAGAATCCGTGGCAATTTCGCTATCAGTAGAATCCGTGGCTATTTCGGTATCCGTAAAATCTACAGCCTGATCCAGCAAATGCGCATAACGCTGTGTCATCAGCGGCGATTTCTGGGTCAAAAGTGACTGCAATGTCTCAAGATCAACCTTTCCGCTTGAAACTAACATGGAAGCATAGACGTGTCTCAAACCCTGTAGCAATCTAAAATCTTCCGGAAGTCCTGCTTTTTTCCTGATTCTAAGCAACGGCCGTTTGCACTCTGTACGTTTTTTTCCACCACGTCCAGGAAAAACAAAATTACTTTTGGTTTCCGATTGAGCATGTGCGGTCAAAACATTTTCAGCCATTTCATTCAGCGGAATAGTTGGATGTCGACCGTTTTTGCTGGATCTGACTGTAATTATTTTGTTATAAAAATCAATATCAGTCCAGCATAGTTCAAACAGTTCACCGCGTCTCATTCCGGTATAGAGCGCCATCCGCACTAGATTCCTGACCTGCAAATCAGGATCTTCATCCAAAACCCGCAAAAGCTTCTGTAACTGATCCTGGGATAAATTTTCGGTTTTTTGATTTTCCACTTTCGGCATTTCAAGCTTAAAACTCAGTCCATGACAGTAATTCTTCTTGACCGCAAAGTTAGCGAGACGCCGCAAAAGCTCCAGCACATGACGTACAGTTGCCGGTTTTAAGCCTTTATTTTGCAGATTGTGCCTGAAACGCTCTACATCGCCATGAGAAACTTCTTCCGGAGCAATGTCAGCAAAATCAATTTCAAGGTAGTTCCTGAAGCGGTAAATGTCATTTTCACGCCCTTTCAGGTCAGGACGGAGACGCAGATACTTTTCAAATATTTTCGAAAATGTCCAGCGCAGTCCTGCGTTCAAGTCACTTCCATGCTGAAGTTCTCCAGCCGGAAATTTAATTCCTGACATTCTTTCAGTCCGTAAATGCCATGCTTTTTCCGTGTTCCAGCCTTCATTACTGCGTCCCGCCCTTTCTTCAACACTTTTTCCATGTCGTTTGTAACGGATAAAAAAGGACTTATTTTCATTGGCAAGTTTCACAAAATATACACCGCTGAACTCAGTGCTGTGTCGGGTCTGTCTAGGCATTCAATACTCCTGACTTGATTAAAAAGACGTTTGTCAAAATTTATCTCCCCCACATTTCCCCCATTGAATTATGGCCGAACGAGAAAATGAGTGAGAACTTTGAAACAAGTTTGATTTAACAAGTTACTAAAATAATAGGATAATTTATGATCAACTATGCAATTTTCATGACAAGCCGCAAGGCTATTTCATAACCCCGAAGTCAGAAGTCATTCTTGTTTAATACTTGTTTTTAATATCAGTTAGTTATAGAGCAGTTTAGCTTGTACACAAACTTTTCACTCATTTAGTGACTCGGGCTGTAAGCGGCTGTTAACTTTTCTGTCTTTCCATTTTCAGCGGCAAAGTTTAGCCTGTTACGCTGACGATATTTTGAAAATAGACTTAATCATAATTTTTTGCAGAAGGAAACTAATGACAAAACCAATTTCGATTCTTGGAATTTTTGTGGCGGACCTTACATTCCGGACAGACAGGATGCCCCTCAAAGGCGAAACCTTCATCGGAAACTCATTCAAACTTGGACCCGGTGGAAAGGGTTCAAACCAGGCTGTAGCAACACGTAGAGCGGGCGCTGAAACAATCTTCATTACCAAAATCGGTAAAGACACTTTTGGCGAAATGGCAATGAAACTCTATGCGCAAGAAGGCATCAATGCTGAATATGTCTGGGAAATTGCTGATATGGCCACAGGAGCCGCTTCCATCGTAGTCAACGAGGAAACCGGCGAGAACGTGATTATCGTTGTTCCAGGAGCTGCTGACGCTATGGTTCCGGACGATTTAGACGCGGCGGAGGCCGGAATTGCAAAATCTGCTTTTTTCATGGCATCACTTGAAGTTCCGATTCCAGTCATGCAGCGCGGATTGGAAGTAGCAAAAAGGAATGGAGTACCCACAATTTTAAATCCTGCGCCGGCAGCAATCATTCCGGATGAGGTTTATGGACTTTCAGACTATTTTACACCTAACGAAACGGAAGCGGCCATGCTTGCCGGAATTCCCGTGGAAACCGTTGAACAAGCTGAAACCGCGGCAAAAATATTTTTAGATCGTGGTGTTAAAACTGCGGTAATCACTCTTGGTGAACTTGGCGTTTATGTGCGTAATGCGGAAATCAGTCAGCATGTAGCGTCATTTGACATGGGCGACAAAGTACTTGAAACTACGGGTGCGGGAGATGCCTTCAACGGCGGTTTTGCTCATGCTCTGGCAGAAGGAATGTCCCTGATTGAGGCCGTCCGCTTCGGTTCCGCCACAGCCGCCATATCCGTGACTCGTCTTGGAACTGCTCCGGCTATGCCTTTTAACAACGAGATTCTGGACTTACTTAAAAAATAATTGGAGAAAATATGCGCTATCAAGTCAAATTGACAAAATCAGAGGAAGGGGTTTCTGTGTCATGTCCTGGATTGCCCGGATGTTGGTCACAAGGTGCAACAGAAGAAGAAGCTTTGGAAAATATTCAAGATGCCATAACAGACTATTTATCAGTTGTTGATGAGCTTACTCAGGAGAGTGAAACACGCTACGTGGAAGTTGCCTGAGATACCAAAACTTTCGGGAGTGTCTCACAAAAGAGCGATTAAAGCCTTTGAAAAATCTGGGTTTCGTGTAGTGAGACAAGGCAAACATGTAACAATGACAAATGTTGAACGAATTTTGACCATTCCGAGAGCAAATCCTATCAACACCTTCACTATGGCTGGAATTGTGAAGGATGCCGGTTTAACTATCGAAGAGTTTAAAAAACAAATTTAAGGCTTATTTTGACTAACACCACACATCCCAGAAATCCAGGAATAGCGCTTAACCTTGACTGGCTGGACAGCGTACAGATGAACCGCAGCGCGCTTGAACGACGTTGCGCAACCTTGACAAAACGCCGCAGTATCAAAAAAGAATGGCAGGCCGCGTGGTTGCTCAAAAGTTTGCGCTGCATGGATCTAACTACACTTTCCAGCGATGACACGCCGGATCGTGTGCGTCGTCTTTGCGCCAAAGCACGGCAGCCTTTGCGTCCGGAACTGATCGAAAGTTTGGGTTTGGAAGCGTTAAAACCGCGGGTTGGCGCAGTCTGCGTTTATCATGCTTATGTTGAAACCGCTGTTGAGGCATTGAACAATTCCGGAATTCCGGTAGCCGCGGTATCAACCGGATTTCCGCACGGTTTGAATTCCATGCCTCGGCGCATTGAAGAAATCAAGGATTCCGTGGAAGCCGGCGCAAAGGAAATCGACATTGTCATTACACGCGCTCATGTTTTTTCCGGCAATTGGAAAGCACTTTACGCAGAAATTTCAGCCTTCCGTAAAGCTTGCGGTGATGCGCATCTTAAAACTATTTTAGGAACCGGCGAGTTGGGAACCTTCCGCAACGTGGCCAAAGCAAGTTTGGTCTGCATGATGGCCGGCGCGGATTTCATCAAAACCTCAACCGGAAAGGAAAGCGTTAACGCGACTCTTCCGGTAAGTTTGGTGATGCTCCGAATGATTCGTGAATATTTTGAAAACACAGGATTATACGTGGGATTCAAGCCTGCTGGCGGAATCCGTACCGCCAAACAGTCACTGGAATGGCTGGTTATGATGAAGGAAGAGCTGGGACGAGAATGGCTTGAACCAGACTTATTCCGCTTTGGCGCCAGTGGTTTACTGACTGACATTGAAAGACAACTCGAACACTTTGTCACCGGACGTTATTCCGCCGCACATCGCCAGCCCACAGCATGATTCGCCATTTCATCACAAAACCCGGAAATGACTGCTGTGTTTTTATGTTTACTCGTTACGAGGCTCTGCCTCGTAACGTAACAAGTGTGGCTCTGCCTCATGAAACGAATACCTTTAGCAGAATCTCGAAAATAATCTGATAGTTGAATTATTGATTTGACATGGGACGTGATCGTTACAAGATTATTTATAAGGAAAAAAGACCTTATTTTGTTACATGTACAATTGTTAGTTGGATTCCATTATTCGGAAATCCTAAAATTGCCGGTATTGTGATTGACTCTCTACGGTTTCTTCACGAAAAGCAGAGATTAACTATTCACGGCTTTGTCATAATGGAGAATCATCTGCATTTACTTATTTCATCTGCTGAGTTATCTGAGGAAATGAGGAACTTCAAATCCTTCACAGCCCGTTCAATCATTGACCTCCTTAAGGGACAAAAGATGAACAGACTACTAGATCAGTTTATAAAAAATAAACTTTCGTACAAACAAAAACAAAATTATCAAGTTTGGCAAGAAGGATTTCATCCGGAAATGATTCTGGATTCTGAGATGTTACTGAAAAAATTGAATTATATACACAACAATCCGGTAAAGCGCGGCTATGTGGAGGAACCGGGACATTGGAGGTATTCGAGTTGGAATAACTACAATGTTAGTGAAGAAATGGGAATCTTGCCTATTGAAATAATTGGCTAATTTTCAGGCGGAGCCACATCTTAAAGCGTTCCGCGGCAGAGCCACGGAACGAGGAGAACGAGGTGATCGAGGAGAATGAGGTGGCAGTATCACTCGTTACGAGGCTCAGTCTCATAACGTAGTAAGTGAGGCTCTGCCTCATGAATACGGTTCACTAAGGAAGAGAATCCAAGCATTCCGTGGCAGAGCCACGGAACGAGGAGATCGGGGTGGCAGAACCACGGAACGAGAAGAATGAGGAGAACGAGAAGATCGATATGCGGAAGCAGTAGGGCGTAAGTTGGAAATCCATCTTGTAGCTCCCTGAACAAAAACATTCTGAAGAAAAATAGAACAGAACTACTCTGGACAACTACTTTGAAAGTTTAAACTGAAAACTTGAAAATCTGAAAACCTGAATGAACATTTCTGAAATTTACGAAACTATGGAATACAGTCCTGCACCTGAAAGTCCGGATATAGCGCTTGAATGGCTCAAGGAGCACAAATCGAAGTTCGGACTTTTCATCAATGGAAAATGGTGCAAAGCAAAGTCAGGAAAAGTTTTCAGCACAGACAATCCTGCCACTGGAGAAAAGTTGGCCTCGATTTCCGCAGCAGGCAAAAGTGATGTAGATTTCGCGGTGAGTACGGCAAAAAAGGCATTTCCTGGATGGCAGGCACTTTCAGGACATGAACGCGCACGCTACCTTTATGCGCTCGCCAGACAACTACAGAAACACGCTCGGCTTTTTGCGGTGCTGGAAACACTTGATAACGGCAAAACGATTCGCGAAACCCGTGACATTGACATTCCGCTGGCGATCCGTCATTTTTATCATCACGCAGGCTGGGCGCAGGTTTTGGAAAGCGAATTCCCAGAACACACTGCAATTGGCGCAGTCGGACAAATCATTCCCTGGAATTTTCCTTTGCTGATGCTTTCGTGGAAAGTTGCACCTGCTTTAGCCACCGGAAACACCGTGGTTTTAAAACCGGCGGAATACACTTCGTTGACGGCCCTCCTTTTTGCGGAAATATGCATGCAGATCGGCTTACCGTCTGGAGTTTTCAACGTCGTGACAGGTTCCGGAGAAACCGGAGCAATGCTCGTAAAACATCCAGATTTGAAAAAAATAGCCTTTACCGGATCGACGGATGTCGGCCGTATAATCCGCGAAGCCACGGCGCATACAGACAAAAAACTGACGCTGGAACTTGGCGGGAAATCGCCTTTCATCGTTTTTGAAGATGCGGATTTGGATAGCGCAGTTGAAGGTGTGGTGGACGCGATCTGGTTTAATCAGGGACAAGTCTGCTGTGCGGGCTCACGTTTACTGGTGCAGGAAAGCGTTGCTGAAAAAGTGATTGAGCGCTTGAAAAAACGCATGGCAAAACTACGTGTCGGCGACCCCTTGGATAAAAGCATGGACATGGGCCCAATCATCGCTCCAATCCAAAAGGAGCGCATCCAGAATCTGGTTGAACAGGGCAAAAAGGAAGGTGCGGAAGTTTGGCAATGGCAGGGTAAATTACCGCAAAATTCCGGAAAATCTGGGAAATCCGGAGGAGGCTGTTATTTTCCACCAACTTTTTTAACCAACGTAGCTCCGGCGTCAACGGTTGCACAAACAGAAATTTTCGGACCAGTTTTGGTTTCGATGACTTTCCGGACTCCGGATGAAGCGGTAATGCTGGCCAATAACAGCGCTTACGGACTTTCTGCCAGCGTCTGGAGCGAAAATATAAATCAAGCCCTGCACGTTGCTCCAAAGTTAAAGTGCGGTGTGGTTTGGATCAACTGCACAAATCAGTTCGATGCGGCAGTCGGATTCGGCGGTTACCGCGAAAGTGGTTATGGTCGAGAAGGAGGTCACGAAGGAATGTTTGAGTACCTCAAGAAAAAGAAATCCGGAAATGCTAAAGACGAATTCCGAATTCAGGTGCCGAAAGTGAAGGCTCCCGCAAATGCGGTTTTGTCGCTGAACCGTACTGCAAAACTTTACATCGGAGGAAAACAGACTCGTCCGGACTCAGGTTATTCGCTGAACGTTGTGAATGCTGACGGTTCACTCGCCGGAGAAATCGGTCACGGCAACCGAAAAGACATTCGGAATGCCGTTGAAGCGGCGCACAAAGCTTCCGGATGGCAGAGTAGCACTCCGCATTTACGGGCGCAGATTCTCTATTTCCTCGCAGAAAATTTGGAAGCGCGAGCTGCGGAATTTCAAAACCGAATTATGAAGTTGACCGGTGTGTCCAAAAAACAGGCTGGACTTGAAGTAGAAACTTCCGTGCGCCGGATTTTTACTTATGCGGCTTTAGCGGATAAACACGAAGGACTGATTCACCAGCCGCCAATGCGGGGACTTGCCCTGGCTTTAAACGAACCGATTGGGGTGCTGGGACTTGTTTGTCCGGATGAAGCGCCGCTATTGGGAATGCTTTCGATGCTGCTTCCGGCGATAGCAATGGGGAATTCTGTGGTGCTTGTGCCGTCGCGTCCATTTGCTTTGGTGGCTACGGATTTTTATCAAGTTCTGGAAACCTCAGATGTGCCTTCCGGAGTGCTCAACATCGTTAGCGGAGATGCATCCGAGCTCGGATCAGTGCTGGCCAAACATGAAGATGTGGCGGGACTATGGGTAGTCGGAACGGCTGACGAATGTACGAATGCAAAAAAATACAGTTCCGGAAATATGAAAATAATCTGGACCAATAACGGCAAAAAACTGGACTGGTTCGACAATCAACAGTCAGAAGGTCGCGAATGGATGAGGCGTGCTTCACAGGTGAAAAATGTCTGGATTCCCTACGGTGAGTGAAAGTTATGCACGGATATTTTGGTGTTGGACTAGAAAAGTCGAGCAAACCGATGAATGCGGGAAACCTTTTTCGTACTGCACATGCCTTTGGAGCAAGCTTTATGTTTACTGTAAACGCCGATTATTCAGTTAAAACAGCTAAATCTGACACATCGGTTGCTCCTCGAAATGTGCCTTGGTATGATTTCAATTCTGCTGAAGACTTAAAACTTCCTGCGGGTTGTGCGATGGTTGGAGTTGAGTTTCTCGAAGATGCGGTGGAACTTCCAGTTTTTCGCCATCCACTGAATGCAGCCTATATTCTTGGACCAGAAATGGGAAATCTCAGTCCGGAAATTTTGGAACGCTGCCAGCATGTTGTAAAAATCCCCACCAGCTTCTGCCTTAACGTGGCCACAAGCGGCGCGATCATTCTCTATGACCGACTCCGCACACTCGGAAACTTCGGGGAACGTCCAGTAAGCACCCTGGGAGTCCCACTACCTCCTTTGAAACATGTTCAGGGAAGTCCGCTTCGCCGAAAACTAAAAAAATAGAAGTTTTGGGCTTTTTAAGCACGATTCCACTTTTAAGTCTGTTTCCACAAGAAATAAGATTTCTCCCTACGGCCGAAATGACAAATTGCGGATTCCAGACTTTTTACCAAACAATCAGGTCTAATTTTTCACATTAAAAATAATCATCCACTTTAAAGAAATGTATTGACAGAATGCGCTGTTAGCGTCAAACTACTACGATTGATGAGGCGAGAGTAGCTCAGTTGGTAGAGCATCAGCCTTCCAAGCTGAGGGTCGCCGGTTCGAACCCGGTCTCTCGCTCCAAAGAGTCAATATCCTTCCTTATTCTTCTAGTAGCGGGGTGGAGCAGTCAGGTAGCTCGTCGGGCTCATAACCCGAAGGTCGAAGGTTCAAATCCTTCCCCCGCCACCATATTAATGGTGTAATATCAGCTTATTCCAGCTTGAGGAATAAAACTGATTATTTGATATATTTAT